>WNGA01000993.1_pt1 | contig 43732 bp, 40 predicted proteins | sample 5400061 | NCBI WGS metagenome assembly WNGA01 (sample SAMN13153366, study PRJNA577476) | soil metagenome | isolation source: 100 cm soil or saprolite under grassland replicate 2 | place: USA:California | collected 2016-06-15 | reverse complement strand
AACGACCGCTCGCTCGACGATGGCGCGCCCGGTCAGCGTCGCTGAGCTCAGCGGCATCGGGTAGACCCGCTGAATCGCCGCCAGCACCTCGGGCGTCAGGTTGCGATGGGCTACGAGATGGATGAGGTCTCCGTCCACGCGATGGAGGGTGGCGAATCGAGAAGCGCACAGTCGTGCGGCGCTCTCCACAATCGCGTCGAAGATCGGCTGGACGTCGGTCGGTGAGCTGGAGATGACGCGCAGGATCTCGGCGGTCGCGGTTTGCCGCTCCAGAGCTTCGGTGAGCTCGCGGTTCTTGGTCTGCAGCTCCTTGAAGAGCCGGACGTTTTCGACGGCGATGACGGCTTGGTCGGCGAAGGTCTTGAGCAGCTCGACGCGGCCCGCCGGGAAGGCGCCGACGTCGCGGTGGCTCACGCCAATCGCGCCGATGACCTCGCGGTCTCGCCGCATGGGCACTACGAGGAGGCTGCGGACACCGCGGGCCCGCCAGCGAGCGCGCTGTTGCGGTGTCACGTGCTCATACGCTTCGATATCCGGGACCGCGAGGACTGCGCCCGAGCGCATCATCGTATGGATGTGGTCGGTGTCGACGTCGGTCCGGCGCGGAAACAGTCGGCGAAGCTCCTCGAGCTCCTCCGGCTGCAAGTTGTGAGCGCTGACGAACTCGGTGAGGTCGCCCTCATAGCGCCAGACGATGCCGTAGACCGCACCGCACAGCCGCACGGCATTGCCGATGATTGCGTCGAACACGGGCTGGACGTCGGTGGGCGAGCTCGAGATCACGCGGAGGATCTCGCTCGTCGCCGTCTGCTGCTCGAGGGCCTCGGTCAGCTCGCGGTTGCGCGCGTGGAGCGCCTCCGAGAGCCGGGCATTCTCGATCGCGATCGCCGCCTGGTCGGCGAACGTCTTCAGGAGTGCGATCTGTTTGGCGGTGAAGGGCCGGACGGTCGTCCGGCGGATCACGATTGCGCCGATTGCGCTGCCGTTCCGAAGAAGAGGCGTCACGAGGACCGTTCTCGAGCCGGACGCTCGCTGAGCGGCTCGCGTCTCGGGGAACTCTTTCCTGACCGCCACCGCTAGGTCATGGATGTGAATCGTCCGGCGCTCGAGCACCGCGCGTCCGGCGATGGCGCGGCGGCTGAATGGGAGGGATTCGCCAAGCGCCTCCAGCATCGGGATGCGCCCGTGCTTCGCGACGAAGCGGAGCTGGTCACCCTGGAGCCGGAGGATCAAGGCGTCGTTGGCCTCGCAGAGGCGGGCGGCCGTCCGGGCGATGGCGTTGAGGATCGCCCAGAGGCCGGCGGGCGTGCCTCGACCGCGTGAGTTCGCTTCGCGGCCGGACGGCACTCGTGTCATCCGCGCCCCTCCTGCGGCGTGTCGCCCGAGCGTAGCCGGACGCCTGAGGGGGGTCAAGCGCATACACGCTGGCGTGCTATCATCGGCGGCACCCGGAGGCGCCATGAAGATCTGCTTTTTCCACCTCATGCCCTACAGGTTCCTGCCGGACGACTTCGAGCAGCGCTACCGATCGGTCTGGGTGGACGTCCCGCACCATCTCCACGATCCGGAGAAGACCCGGGGCCTCTATCACGAGTTCCTCGACGAGCTGGAGTTCGCCGAGGCGCAGGGCTTCGATGGGTTGTGCGTGAACGAGCACCACAACAACGCGTATGGGCTGATGCCGTCGCCGAACCTCATGGCGGCGGCGCTGACGCGGCGCACGTCGCAGGCGGCGATCGTCGTCCTCGGCAACAGCCTGGCCGCGTACAATCCGCCGCTGCGGGTGGCCGAGGAGTTCGCGATGCTCGACCTGCTCTCGGGCGGCCGGCTCGTCGCGGGCTTTCCGGTCGGCACGTCGATGGACATGAACTTCGCCTACGGCATCAATCCGGCCACACTGCGCGACCGGTACTACGAGGCGCACGACCTGGTCATGCAGGCCTGGACGCGGCCCGAGGTCTTCTCCTTCAACGGCAAGTACACACAGGTCCGCTACGCGAACATCTGGCCTCAGCCCCTGCAGAAGCCGCATCCGCCCGTGTGGATTCCCGGCGGCGGCAGCGTCGAGACGTGGGAATGGACGGCGAAGCTCGACTACGTCTACTGCTACCTCTCGTACTTCGGCTACAAGCGCGGCAAGGCGACGATGGACGGCTTCTGGGAAGCAAGTGCCCGGGTGGGCGCCGACGACAACCCGTTCCGGGCGGGCTTCCTCCAGCTCGTGTGCGTGTCTGAGACGGACGCCGAGGCCGAGCGGGAGTATTTCCCGCACGTGCACTACTTCTACCAGAAGTGCCTGAACGTCTGGGAAGGCTTCGCCGAAGCGCCGGGCTACCGCACCGTGAAGACGGTGCAGAGCGGGACGAGAGCGCAGGTCGGGGCCGCGGCACGTCGCGTCCGCCAGTCGCTCGATTGGGGCCAGTACCTGGACCAGGGCTACGTCATCGCCGGCAGCCCCGCCACGGTCCGACAGCAGCTCACGGAGTGCATCAAGACCCTGCGGGTCGGCCACCTGATGGTGCTGCTCCAGATCGGCAGCATGCCGAAGGAGCTGGCGCTGAAGAACACGGAGCTGTTCGCGAAGGAGGTCATGCCGCACGTCCGTGACCTCTGGCCCGGCTACAAAGACCGCTGGTGGCCCTCGGGCGCCCGGAACGGGTCGGCGTGAGCGCGCCCCGGCCCGACGAAGCGGCGTGATGCCGGACGATCGCACCGTCGAGATCCGGAGAGGCGCGGTGAACTTCCGCGTGCTCGCGGCCGGACGGGGTGTCCCGCTCGTCTACTTCCACTCGTACCACGAGCGCGGCGCGTGGTCGCCGTTCCTCGATCTCCTGGCCCGGACGTTCACCGTCTACGCGCCGTCGCACCCCGGGGTGTCGGGCTCGACCGGCATCGAGACGCTCGACGATCTCCTCGACCTCACGCTCGCCTACGACGAGCTTTTTTCCGCGCTCGGCCTCGAGCGGGCGCATCTTGTCGGCCACGCGTTCGGCGGCATGATGGCGGCCGAGATCGCCGCGGTCTTTCCGGCACGCGCGGGGAGCCTCACGCTCATCTCGCCCCTCGGCCTCTGGCGCGATGACGCGCCGTCCGCCGACGTCCTGATCCTGCCTTCCGACGAGCTGGCGCCGGCCCTCTGGCACGACCCGGCCTCCGGCGTCGCCCGCCAGTGGGCGACGCTTCCGGGGAGCGACCAGGAGAGCCTCGCCGCCGAGGTCGAGTCGATCCAGCGGCGATCGTCCATGGCGAAGTTCGCGTGGCCCATCCCCGACAAGGGTCTGAAGAAGCGCCTGCATCGGATCGGGGCGCCGACCCTCCTCTTGTGGGGCGACGCCGATCGCGCGAATCCGCTCGTCTACGCCGACGAGTGGCAGCGGCGCGTCAAGGGCGCCGCGCTGCGCCTCCTGCCCGGGGGCCACATGGTCTTGCACGAGACGCCGGAGTCGGCAGCGCGGGCGATCGTGGAGTTCATCGGCGCGTGAGCCTTCTCGGCGGGAGCGCGTTCGTCACGGGCGGCGGCTCGGGCATCGGGCGCGCCATCGCCCAGGCGCTCGCGGCCCAGGGCGCGGCGGTGGGGATCCTCGATCTCCTGCCCGACGGCGGCAAGGACGCCGTCGCCGCGATCACGTCGCGTGGTGGGCGCGCGACGTTCGCGCAGGGCGACGTGAGCCGCTGGGACGACGTGGATCGAGCCGTCGGGTCGGCGGTGCGCGAGCTCGGCCCCCTCGGGATCATGGTCAACGCGGCCGGGGTCCTCGACGGCTACGAGCCCGCGGACGGGATCACGCCGGCCCTCTGGGAGCGCGTCATCGGCATCAACCTCACCGGCAGCTTCTTCGGCAGCAAACGCGCGCTCGCCGAGATGCTCCCGCGCGGCCGGGGGCGTATCATCAACATCGCGTCGGTCGCGGGACTCGTCGGCTCCGGCGGGGGCGCGGCGTATACCGCGTCGAAGCACGGCGTGGTCGGCCTGACGCGGCAGCTGGCGATCACGTACGCGGCGCGCGGGGTCACGGTGAACGCGATCTGTCCCGGCGCCATCCAGACGGGGCTGCGCGCCAACTCGACGCGGATCCTGGGCGCCGATGCCCCCGCGATGGGCGGCGTCGGCGGCGACGAGGCGGCCGTGCGCGCGATCACCCCGGCGGGCCGCCGGGGCACGCTCGACGAGGTCGCCGCGGCCGCATGCTATCTCGCGAGCGCAGAAGCGGACTACGTCACGGGCCATACGCTCGTGATCGACGGAGGATGGACAGCGCGATGATCAAGCGATTCCACGTGCTCTACGTCGGCCAGGTCGACCTGGAGAACATCGGCTTGCAGGGCACGCCGGCCAACGCCCGACGCTACAGCAACGAGCGGCTGAGCGAGCCCTTCTTCGCCGCGCGCGACGTCGCCCAGCTGATGGACGACCTCGGCTACTACGCGCTGTGGACGGCCGAGCACCATTTCCAGCGCGAGGGCTACGAGTGCTTCCCGAACCTCATCCAGCTCTCGCTCTGGCTCGCCACCCAGACACGGCGCCTCAAGCTCGGCTGCGCCTTCAACGTGGTCCCAATGTGGCACCCCATCCGCCTCGCCGAGGACTACGCGATGGCGGACATCGTCACCGACGGTCGCGTGATCATGGGCGTGGGGCGCGGGTATCACTCGCGCGAGGTGGAGACGTTCGGGGCGCCGGTCATCGACCAGGCGGCGAACCGGGAGCTGTTCGAGGAGCAGATCGACCTTCTGCTCCGGTGCTTCAACGCGGAGTCGTTCAGCCACCACGGCAAGCGCTACGACTGTCCGCCGCCCGTGGAATACCGGGGCTATCAGCTCACCGACATCACCTGCGTCCCGCGGCCGAAGCACCTGCCCGTCGAGATCTGGATGCCGATCGCGAGCAGCAAGTCCATCGACTACATGGCCAGCAAGAACTTCAAGGCCATGGTGACCCTCAATGGCGAGAAGATCCTCGACGACGTGGTGAAGGCGTATCGCGACGCCTGCGTGAAGCACGGCCGTCCCAAGCAACTCGGCGAGGACATGATCTGGGGCGCCGGGCTCTACCTCGCCGATACGCCCGAGGAGGCCAAGCGGCGTGTCGAGCCGTCGCACGACGAGCGCTACAAGTGGTTCGCGCCCTTCGGCTTCGTGCGCTACGCCGACGAGCACGGTCGCACGTGGGGCACGCCCGGCGCGCCCGCGCGCGTGCCCTCGCTCGCCGACGGCATCCAGCAGAAGGCGTGGTTCTGCGGCCCGCCGGCGCACGTGATCGAGGGCATCAAGGCCGTCGCGGCGAAGTATCCCGGGCTCGAGGACTTCATGATCCACTGGGCGGAGGGCCTCTCGGCGAAGGAGTTCAAGGAGCAGCTCCGCTGGTTCGCTCGCGACGTGATGCCCGCGTTCCAGACACACTGAGCGGTTGCGTCCGGCGGACCGGAGCCCCCATACCCCTACTGGGTATTGTTTGCCTCGGCGGCAAACCCCGAGGTGCGGTTTTTTGCTTTTTGCTCCCCTCGTACGTGTGGTAGGAATACCCCCGAGGCAGTCAGGAGCGGGACACCACCACGAGGTAAGGAGGGGTCATGGCGAAGGGGAAGAAGGCGTTCGGCGGGTATTCGATCACCTTCAAGGGTTGCAAGGACTCGGCCGAGTCCATCTTCGGCGGCTCGCCGATCGGGCCGTCCGAGATGACGAAGAAGATCTGGGCCTACGTGAAGCGGAAGAAGCTGGCCGGCAAGAAGTAGAGCGAGACCGACTCTTCACGCCGTCACGGGCGGCTCGCGTCGGGCGAGCCGCCTTCTTTTTTCCCTCGGCGAGATCTCAGCGAGGGAGCAAGTCGAGCGTGGGAACGACCACGTCGGGGCGCACGCCGAGCTCCTCCTCGGGCGCGCTCGTGCGGTTGCACCAGGCGACCCGATAGCCGAACGCCTTCGCCCCGGCCACGTCCCAGGCGTTCGAGGACACGAACAGGAGCTCGCCCGCGGCGATGCCCAGCGTCTGGGGCCCCAGCGCGTACACGAGCGGCGACGGCTTGTAGGTTTTCACCGTGTCGACGGAGATGACGTGCTCGAGATACGGGGTGAGCCCGCTCGAGGCGACCGCAGCTGCCAGCATTCTCGGCGCACCGTTCGAGAGCACCGCGCGCGGCCGGCCGGCGAGGCGCTCGAGGGCGGCTTTCACTTCGGGGAAGCAGGCGAGCGAGAGGTACGCCTCCATCAGGCGCCGCACCTGCGCCTCCGTCGCGGTGAGGCCGAGCCGGCGGATGGTGTGGCGGAGCGCCGACTCGGTCACGGCCCAGAAGTCGGCGTAGACGCCCATGAGCGCCCTCAACCACGTGTACTCCAGCTGCTTCTGCCGCCAGGTGGCCGACAGCGTCGCCGGATCGTCCGTGATCGCGCGGCCGGCTTCGACCACCGAGTGAACGTCGAAGAGCGTGCCGTACGCGTCGAAGACGTAGCCGTGGATCGGGCTCACTGCGTGAGCGTCGTGCGCCGCGTGCGGGCCGGCCGCTTCGGCGGGCGGGGCTCGGGGGGGCTCTCCAGCCCGGCCTCGACGAAGCCGAACTTCAGGAGCTTCTTCGCGTCGAGGAACGAGGCGGTCCGGGTGCGCGAGCCGAGAACGATCATGACGAATTGCTGCCCGTCGCGCCACGCCGACACCGCGAGGTTGTAGCCGGCCTCGTGCGTGAATCCCGTCTTGAGCGCCTGCACGCCCAGCGGGTCGTTGAACAGCGGAATGTGGCGCGCGTACACGCGGCCCCGGTAGACGAACGTCTGCCCGCCCAGCATCGGCCGCGACGCGGGGTGGTCCCGGAGCAGGCGGGCGATCAGCTGGGCGAGGTCGCGGGCGTTACTCCGCTGGGCCGGATCGGGGAGCCCGTGCGGGTTCGCGAACCGCGTGGAGTGGAGCTCGAGCTCCTGCGCCTTCGCGTTCATCCTGCCGACAAAGCTCCATTCGTCTCCGGCGAGCCGCTCGGCGAGCGCCGTCGCCGCGTCGTTCGCCGAGGCGATCGCCACGCCTTCCAGGAGCACGTGGAGCGGGACGGACTCGCCCGCGCGGAGGCCCATCCGGGCTCGCGGCGTCAACGCGGCGTATCGGCTGACCGGGACCAGCTCGTCGAGGTCGGCGCGCCCGGCTTCGATGTCCTGAAACGCGAGGTAGAGCGTCATCAGCTTCACGAGACTGGCGGGTGCACGCTCCTCGTCGGGATTCTTGGCGAAGAGCGTCCGGCCCTCGGGATCGAGCAGCAAGACCGCTTCCGCGGAGAGTGAAGGTGGGCGTCCGTCGGCAGCGGACCGCTCCGGCTGGGCGGTCGCGGTAAGGGGAGCAATGGCGGTGGCAAGCACCGCCAGGACGGCGAGCGCGCGGCCCGGATGCACTGGGATCGATTCTAGCCAGCGCGCGGCGCGGCCGGCAAGGAAAAAGCCGGTCAGCGGACCGCCTGTTTCAACTCTTTCGACGGCTTGAAGCGCGGGATCCGCCCGGCGACTGTCACTGCTAGGCCCGTGCGCGGGTTCTTCAGCGTCCGTGGCTTGCGCCGGGCGACGGAAAACGTTCCGAAGCCGACGAGCGTGACCGCATCGCCCCGCTTCAGCGAGGCGCGAATCCCCGCGAGCGCGGCCCGGAGCGCGCGCTCGGAGCCCGCCTTCGGCCACCCGGCGGCCGCTGCCATCCGCGCCACGAGGTCGGCCTTTGTCATGAACGGCTACATCCCGAACGCGCCACGCGCCTCGTCCATCACGGTCGCGTCGATGGTCGAGTATCCGCGCTCGGCGGCGAACCGCTCGATGGCGCGCCGGGCCATCGGCCGGATGAACGACGGGACCCGCTCGACGCGCGCCTCGGCCTCGGACGTCCAGACGACAGCAGCCGGTACGGCCGTCGCCCCCTCGTTGACCATGGCGGCGAAGGGACAGCCGGCGGCCTCTGCGCCCGCGCCGCCCTCGACCTCGAAGACGTCGGCGCGCGGGTTGGCCATCATCGTGCGCACGTGCTCGAACGGCGCTGTCTCCTGCGCGCGTCCACCGACCTTGATGCCGAGGCTCCGCACCATCTGCGTTTCGAACGGGTTGGTCAGCATCGCGACACGGAATCCGCATTCCGGGCAGCGGAAGGTGACCGTCAGCGAACCCTCGTCGGGCCCCTCGGTCGAATGGAGCTTCATCGGCGCGTCGCAGTCGAGACAGAGAAATTTCATGTCCGGGCATTCTATCACTCCCGCGAGCGCGGCGGACACTCGCCCGCGCGGGGGAGTTGTGCTAGCGTGAGCATCCGGTGCCGGTGTAGCTCAGTGGCAGAGCAGCTGATTCGTAATCAGCAGGTCGCGGGTTCAAGTCCCGCCGCCGGCTCCAGTCTTCATCGGGAGTTACGTCGCGGTTCCTCTCTCGAAATCCCTCCTCGGTTGCAGTGAGGTTGCGGCCGGTTGCTTCCGCCAAGCGATCGACGGCGCTCCGGTTCGCCCCGGGCACGAGATGCCCGTACAGGTCCACGGTGATCTGGATCGACGAGTGGCCGAGCTGCTCTTTGACGTAGGCGATTGACTCGCCACGCCCGATCAAGAGCGAGGCGAACGTGTGCCGGAGATCGTGGAAGCGGATCCGCCCGAAGTCCCGCCTTCTCAAGCAAGGGGTGCCAGACACGATGGACGAGGTTCAGAGCGTCGATCGGCTTGCCGACACTGTTTCGGATACACCCACTGAGCAAGATCGCGTCCCTGGGACGGCGGCCTCGGCCTCGTGGAGCGACTTTCTGGCCTGGAGCCAGGCGACCAGCGGGCTGGCCAGATCCACGCGGCGAGCCTTGCCACTCTTTGGGCTCCCGACGAGGAGCCGGCCTCCACGGTAGCCCACCGTCCGTCGGACGTCGACGAACCGGCTCGTGAAGTCGACGTCCTCCCACTGAAGGCCGAGAATCTCACCTTGGTGGAGACCAGTCCAGGCGGCCGTGGCGATGAGCTCAAGGTGTTCCGGGTACCAGCGCCGGCACGCCACGAGCAGCGTCGTCAGCTTGGCCTCGGTCAGCGGAATGAGCTGAGGCCGCGCCTCTGCCTCGGGCGGCTGGCCTTACTTTGCCGCGCGTGCCCGGTAGTCGGCGACGGCCTTCTTGAGGTCCTCGTACTCCTCGCAGGGGATGAGGCAGATCCGCTGCAGGGCGGCGAGATGCTCCTCGGCCTTGGTCAGGTTGTTGGCCATGAGGTACGCCTCACCGATGTACTCGTGAGCGCCGCGATGGCGGGGATTGAGCTGCAGCGCGCGCTGGTAATGCGGGAAGGCGAGCTGAAGCTGGCCGCTCTGGCGGTAGGCGTAGCCGAGGTAGTTCTCGATGTCAGCGTTGCGCGTGTCGCGAAGAGCGGCCGAGGAAAGCGACCGGATCGCGGCATTCCAGTCCTTGGCCGCGATGGCCGCTTTCCCCGCCGCGTACTCCGGATCGAGCTGTCCCTCCTTCGGCGCCTCGTCGCGCGGGTCGGCGAGGCTCGTGCCCGGCAGCAGGGCGAGGCCAAGACCGAGCAGGCCGACGGAAATCTTGACGCCGATCACGTCGTTACTTGCTGGCCAGCCGTTGCTTCGCCTCGCGCAACTCGGGCCGATCGCCGTCCGCGTGCCGCGTGAGCCGGGCGAGCTTCTCGAAGTACTCGCGCGCCTTCTTCGGGTCTCCGGAGACCTCGGCGGCCTTGGCCACTCCGTAGAAGCCACGCAGCCGCATCGGGGCGTTCTTGAGCGAGGTCTCGTATTCCTTCAGGGCGGCTGCCGCCTCGCCCTGCGCCATTAACATGTCCGCGAGCAGCTCACGCATCGGGTAGAGCCGGTTCTCCATTGCCACGTGCTTCTCACTGGCGTCTTCGAGGTCCGCGGCCGCTCGCATGAACTTGAGGGCGTCGGACTTGTTGCTCTGGCCCTGGGCCGTCCAGGCCTCGGCGCCGAGGATCTGGATCTCGACCTGGCCGGCCCAGTAACCCTGGCCCGCCTTCTCCAGCGCCGCCCGCTGCTCCTTCAGCTTCTCGATGTCCGCCTGGGCCGCCGCGGTGTCACCGCTGCGCGCGGCGCCCATGGCCCGCGCGAAGTGCGTGATCGCCTCGGCCATCGGGTAGCCGGTGCCGAGCGGCTGCAGTTGCGCGGCGCCCTGCCAGTCCTGGCGTTCGAGCATGTAGCGGGCCGGCACCGCCGCGCGCGCCGTTGCCCCTGCCAGGGGTACCCCGATGACCTTCTTGATCGACATGGTGTCCTGGATGAGGCCCCGGGCCTTCATGTCTTGGCCGAGCTGCAGGTAGGCGTAGGCCATGAAGTCATACGCGTGGGGCACCCCGCCCAGCGTGCCGTCGAGCTTGGCCTTGGCCATGTAGTCGTTCGCCACCGCGACCGAGCGCCAGTTCGAAATCACGGACTCTTCCCACATGCCGACCATCGAGTAGATGTGCGAGGGCATGTGCTGGGCGTGGGGCGCCGAGGGCGCGATCTTCGCGTACTTGTTGGCGGCGGGGACGCCACGGTTGGCAATGGCCGGGAAATCGTAACTGTGGATCAGGTAGTGCGTGACGCCCGGGTGATCAGGGTACTTCTTATCGATCGGCTCCAGGATCTTGATGGCCTTCAGGAGCGGCTCCATGGACTTGTGATCGAACGTCTCGTTCAGGGCGAGGGCGTGGAAAATCTTCGCCTCGACGTCGTCCGGGTACTTGGCGGAGAGCCGCTCCATCGCCTTCTCGTAATTCCGCGTGCGCGTGTCCTGGTCGACCTTGTCATAGTCCTTGTAGAACTCCTTGAGGGCGGCCAGCCAGTCGCGCTCGCGCTGGGTCTTGGGCCCGATGGCCTCACCCTTCTCGATGGCGTCGAGGCCGCGTTTCAGCGTGGCGGCGTCGAACGGTCCCACCAGCGGGTTCGGGCGCTGGCTGATGGCGATGCCCCAGTAGGCGATGGCGCAGCTCGGGTCGGTGGCCGGGATCGCCGTGAAGGCCTTCACTGTCTCGGGGAAAAAGAACGAGTGCAGCATGGCCAGCGCCCGCTCGAACTGCTTCTGCGCCTCCGGCGAGCACGAGGTCTTGAAGTGCACCCGTCCGAGTTTCTCGGGATCTCCGGTGCGGTTGGCTGGATCGGCGTCCGCCCACACGGATGCGACGAGAGTCAACGACGCGACCAGTGCGGTCAGGAAACTGACAAAGGACCTCATGACGTCCTCCCTCTGTGTGGGGAACCGGGCCCGGTCTCCGCGGATGCTGCGCCAGGCATTTTAGCGCAACCGCGGAGCGCCCGCGTCATCCTTCTCAACGTGGGTGAAGCGCCTCGCCCAGTTCCTTTGCTCGCCGCTGGCGCTGGAGCGTTTTGAGGGGAAAGCTCGGCTGAAAGAACCTTAATAGCTACAGTTTCCGCATGGTCGGATCGAAGCGCCGCCGCCACCAACCACCACCTTTGCGCCCACGCGGGACCCGTGCCGGCCAACAGTGGTGACGCCTACTTGCGAGGGCCGCCGCGCGCACGATTTGTGACACCGATGGAATGTTGGCGACTTCCGGTAGATGATTTAGTTCGAGGGCGCTTGGTGGTGCCCGTCGTGAGGTTCGGCTAGACTCCCCGGCAGCCGTCCTCAAACCGAGGTGACCATGCGGCTGATCGGGTTCGCGGTCGTTCTCGCCCTCACCGCCATTCTTGCGCCGCTCGCCGCCGAGCAGCAGGGGGGCGGGTGTACCGGATTGGCTTTCTGTAAGGGCGGGCGTACAACCGGGGGTCCCGGGAAATCGTCCGACGGCGAGAGGGTGGCGGACGGGTCTGGAGTAGCGACGAAGCGGGGTAACGCCCGTGGAGCGAAGGGACCCTGCTGTTCTGCAATTCCTCCGACGACACGGGAGGCAGGGGCGGCATGATCACGACGCCCATCAGTCTGCAAGACCTGAGGCGGAGGATCTACGTCACGGCGAAGGCTGACAAGACGAAGCGGTTCTGGGGCCTGTACGTTCATGTGGTGAAGCGGGAGACGTTGAGGACGGCGTACGCACTCGCCAAGCGCAACAACGGGGCACCGGGAATCGACGGCGTCACGTTCGCGGCGATCGAGGCGGCCGGCGTTGAGGCATTTCTGGCGCAGCCCCGGGACGAACTGGTCACCCGCACCTATCGGCCGCTGCGAACCGGCGCGTCGAGATCCCGAAGCGTGGAGGTAAAGTGCGCGTGTTAGGGATTCCGGCGATACGGGACTGGGTGGTCCAAGGGGCGCTCAAGCTCATGCTGGAGCCCATGTTCGAAGCGGACTTCTGCAACGGGTCGTACGGGTACCGACCGAGGCGAACGGCGCATGCGGCGGTGGCCCGGGTGGGTCGAGCAGAGAGTGCGGCGCCATCTGATGAGGGCGAGGGGCCGTCGCGGCTTCGGCTGGAAGAGGTGGAGTACGGCGTGGCTCCATGAACGGCTCGGGCTCTTCGGAGACTACCGGGTCCGGTATTGGGCTTTGCCCGAAAGCGCTCCTGGTCGATAGGTCACATAACCCATGGCGCGAAGCGGACAGGAGAGCGGCGTACGGGGAATCCGTCTGCGCCGTTCGATGAGGCGGGGGCTGGAGACGGGCTCATCCGGGCACCGCGCCAGTCCTCGACCCTACGAGTGACCCGCGTGCTGGCCCGCGCGAGCCTTCAGCCCATGACTGATCGCCTCAGCCGCCGCCGGTGCCGTTTCATCACCACCCCGGTGGCGACTGCGCTCATTCTTGCAGGGTGCGCGGCCAGCGGAGTCCTCGACGCCTCGTGGGTGGCTCCGATCACGAATGCCGATGGTAGCCCTCTGACGGATGTGGTGTCGTATCGGGTGTACTACAGCACCACCGACCCTCCTTGTCCCACAGGCAGCGCGATTGTTGCAGCCGCCCCCAAGGTGCCACTACCTCCTGACCAACGGCTCGAAGTCAGGCTGACCGGGCTGACCGTGGGCAAGCTCTATTTCGTGGCCGTCACCGCCGTGAATTCACGCGGCATCGCCAGCACCTGCTCGAGCACGGTGAGCGCCCGCGCCCGCCAACCATGACGGACCGCCTCGGGCGCCTGCTCCTCGTCACGCCGGAAGCGGCTCGCGTGGACGCTGATCTGCCCGTGCTCGGGGCGCTCCGCTCGTGGCTGAACTCCTGGCGCGGCATCGGCGACGTCGAGCCGCGATGACTAGGTGACGTGCCTTTCGTGATCCCAGACCTGGAAGCATCGGACGTGCAGTTGAAGGGGCCGCCTGCCAAGGTCCAGCGTGACCCCTTCCATCAGCAACTGGTTCTTCGCGAGGACCGTGTCGCAGGCGTCGCACTTTTCGCCGTCGCTTGGACCACTCCAAACCCTTCTGATGCCGTCATGCGGCAGGCGCCCGTCTCGGAGCTTGCGTCGGACGAGGAGACGGAGGGTTTGTGGGTCCATGGTTCTGGATCATTCAGCATCAGCCGTTGGTGGTCCATCAGGTAATGCCCGTCAGGAGACAGAGAGGTTTCCCTGAGCTAGCCTCCGGAGCCTTCACCGATGAAGTGGACGCTCGCAGTGCTCGCGCTTCCCCGACACCGTAGACCCGCGGGGGGCCGAAGGCAGGGCACGCTGCGCGTCGCGCTGCTCTCGGGGTGCTCACATATCCGGGGTCGCTCGCGAAGAAATTCTTGCGGCTACGTGTAAGCCGCGGGTTCCGTTCGTGAGGAGGTGAGGAATAGACCTGCAACCCGGCGTCTCTACGGGACTGGGCCCTCCGATCCGCACCGGCAAGGAACCTAGAGATCGACGACAGATTTTTCCGGAAACCGTCGCGGGTGGGGGGCGGGCGGCCCTGGCTCCAGAATGATCGGCTCGGTCATAGACTCTCCAGGCTAGCTCCAGCCAGCCCCGCAGAAGTTACTGATCTTTCTGGAATTCGATTCCGGTATCAGATTTGCTCCCGGAGTTCTGCCATGGAGGGTTCCGAAGCCCGTAATGTCCGGCGCTCGTCTGTTGTGGCGCAGTACGCGGCACAGGTCTCGCACTGGCTGCGCGAGGATCCCGCCCTCTCGGCCGTCGAAATCCTGCGGCGCGTGCGGCTCGCCGGCTATCGTGGAGGCAAAAGCGCGCTCTACGAGCTCGTAAGGAGAGTGAGAGTTCGGCGTCTTGACGACCAGTCGGAGGATGCTCGACAACTTATCATCGTCTCAGGCAATCGCGAGCATCTTTACAACTTTTTCCAGCGAGCGTTCGTAGAGAACGAGACCGTTCGAGTCCTCCTGGATCGGCGCGTCGGGGAACGACGGCAGCATTCGGAACCCCATGAGAGTGAACGGCGCCGCGGCAATCGACGCTCGCCCAAGACGATCGACGGGCTGCTGCGCGCGATTGGCTGGACTGTCGTGCGTTTACGATGAGCCGTGTCTGATCGCCACGGCCGATCTCGGCAGCACTCCTTCGATCGGCCCGTCTGCCCTCGCGCGCCCTATCCCCGCAGCGCGGCCTTCACGGCGCGCGGCAGATCATCGTAGCGTTGCCGCGCGAGCATGAGGGCCTGGCAGGCAGGTCCGATCTCCCCGCTGGGCGCTCTCGGCCGTAAGGGCGCGCCAGGCCTCGAGGTGACTTCTCGGGGAAATGTATCGCCAGCAGCCCGATGGCCTTCAACAGCGCCGCTGCGCGGCGACCGTCATCTTTCCCGGGCGGCGCGCTGAAATCCTAAAGTACCACTGCGTTCCCGACACCATCGACCCGTGCGGGCCGAAAGGGAAATGAACGACACCGACGCCCGCCTCTGGCATCCCTGGCTCCGCAGCAACCGCGTCCTGCGCGCGATGCTCCAGGAGCAGGTTCGCGGGCCGAAGGGGAAGTGAGCGCGCTCCGGCCTCCTAGCCCCCGAGCTCCTAAATATTGCGAGTCAGGACCGTCTAGGAGCATCTTGGGCAAGAGGTTCGCCGCGGTGGTCTAGGTCTAGCGCAAGGAGTGCTCGTTCGGTCCGGGCCCGTAGCCGGTCCTCGTCGTTTCGCAGCGCGCGGAGGTGATGATTGACCCTTCGCAGTTCGCCGAGCATTCGACCACCGAATATGCAGATCACACCTAAGATGAGTAGGAGGCCGACCTCCGTCAGCGTCAGCCGCCAGAGCCGCTCAGATATCGTGAGCCAGAGCCACTCAAGCATCATTGGTCCTCCTCTCTACCGGCCAGCCACGAGGTCCCAGACCACGCTGTCGTCGACCCGCTACCAATGCGCCGCTACCCACACCATCCAGTCTACGAGTCCAAATAAGCTATTTACGAGCGCCACGAAAGACCCGACGCTCGCAGCCAGCTAGGCGGTGCCGAGTTGTTCCGTTGGCCCGTCAGGATGCGGGCAGGACGCCGAGCTGTCGCAGCAGATGGCCGGTGTCCCAGTAAACCCAGGTGCGAGCGACCTTGCCGTTCCTGATCTCGACGATAGTGCACCCATGTGTCTCAGCCCGCCGGTTTGTTGGCGCGATACCCATCAAGTCGCCCCGATGGGTTCCCGTCGCCGTGTACCGGGTCACCGCATAGTCTCCGCTAGAGAGTAGCTGGTCGATTGAAAAGCGCAGGTCCGGGAAGGCTGCGAGGTACATTTGCATCGCCTGCCGGTAGCCATCGCGGCCGACGACGGGTGCGGGAAGCGTATCCGTTTCCCAGACGTGTTTTTCATCCAGGACCTTCAGAGCAGCCTCGACGTCATGAGCATTCCAAGCGTCCCAGCCCTGACGGATGATGCGAAGGTTATCTTGCTCGGACATGGTGTCCTCCGTTCATCGCGAGACTTCGGACGGCGACCAGGGTCGGGGCCATAGCCGCGTCGCTGTGTCGGGCGGACTGCGACTGCACTCATTTCGATGGACCACACCGGGGTCGGGCACCGCTGCCTCCACGAGCGGAGCGGAAGGTCGAGGTGACGAGATCATCTGCGTCAACCTAGAGGTTGTCAAGGCTGGTAGCGAACTCGTCATGCGACCAGAGGTCGCCCCTGCTGAGTTGGGCGAAGCGTCGCTGCAGATGGCCGGGGTGCTGGTGCGCATGAGGACCTTCGGCTAGACTCGCCGGCAGCCGTCCTCAACCGAGGTGCCTTATTCGCCTGATCGGGCTCGCGGTCGTTCTCGCTCTCAATCTGTGTCCTGCGCCGCTCGCGGCCGAGGGGCAGCGAGCAACGCGATTGCCGCACGTCGGCGTTCTTGATCCGAGCACTGAAGGCGTGGATATCACCCTCAAAGCTCATGCCCTGCGCGACGGAATGCGGGAGCTCGGGTGGGTCGACGGCCAGAGTATCGTCTTGAAGCTCAGGTTCGCGAACCGCAGTACAGGCCGGCTCGCCTCACTAGCCAAGGAGCTCGTGACGGAGAACGTCGATGTGATCGCGCCCGTGGGGACAGACGCTGCGCTAGCCGCCCAGCGGACGACAACAACTATCCCAATTGTCATGGTGGGCGTGGCGGGAGGCGGAGGAGGTCGGGCGCTTCCTGCGCCCACGGGCGTCCCCGTGCGGTTGCGGATAGGTTGCATCTCATGCCGCGTTCTGCCACGATTTGCCGGGGCGACGGCCCGAAGAGTCCGGAACTTATGGATCACTCGGGCTCTTCGTAATCAGCAGGTCGCGGGTTCAAGTCCCGCCGCCGGCTCCAGTTGTCCCGCGTCCCTGGTCGAAGCCCGGTGAGAGGTGGCCCATGCACGGAATCGGCCGGCGTGAAGAGATCCGCGTTCCCGGGATGCCGGAGCCCATCAGCCACTTCACCAACGTCGTGCGCGCCGGGCGGCTCGTGTTCGTCTCGGGCTGTGTCGCGTCGGACGGCGAGGGGCGCACGGTGGGCGGCAACGATGCGACGGCCCAGGCCCGCCAGGTTCACGAAAATCTGAAGCGTTGCCTCGCGGCCGCCGGCGCGACGTTCGCCGACGTGTGCAAGGTGACCGTGTTTCTCAAGAACATCGCCGACCGCGAGAAAGTCAACATCGCCCGCAAGGAATATTTCGGGCCACACCGTCCCGCCAGCACGCTCGTCGAGATTTCTCGTCTGGTTCGGGACGATCTGCTCGTCGAGATCGAGGCGGTCGCTGTCCTCCCCGAGTGAGCGGTGGCCGATTCCGAGTCCCTGTGCGATCGCGCCCAAGCCTACTCGAGGCAGGGCCGATACCACGAGGCTGAGGCGGCGTACCGCGAGGCCGTCCGGATCGACCCCGGTCGACTGAAAGCGTACCTCGGGCTCGGGCTGGTCCTGCGCCGCCAGCGGCGATCGGCGGAAGCGGAAGCGGTCTTCAAGCACGCGATCCTCCTCAAGCCCGACGGTGTCTCGGCCCATATGGAGCTGGGGGGAGCGCTCTTCGAGCAGGCGCGATATCCCGAAGCGGCCACAGCGTTCCGCGAGGCGATCCGGCTGCGGCCGGATTTTGCGCAGGCGCACGTGAACCTGGGGCTGGCGCTGGGCCGTCAAGGGGGCTACGACGCCGCGGAGTCCGCGTTGCGCCAGGCGCTCATCCTGAACCCGAACGATGCGACGGCGCTCGCCAATCTCGCGACGGTGCTGCGCCGCCAGCGCAAGGTCGCGGCCGCCGAGGCGGTGCAGCGCGACGCGCTGGCGCGCGATCTCGCGCCCGTCGCGGCACAGCGCGATCTCGGCGACACCCTCTACGAGCAGGCCCGATATCCCGAGGCGGCCGCGGCGTACCGCGAGGCACTCGCGCTCGCGCCGAGCGACGCGAAGGCGCGCCGGGGGCTTGGCCTGGCCCTCGAGCGGCAGGGCCGCCTGGCCGAAGCCGCCGGGGCCTATCGCGATGCGATCCGGCTACGCCCAGAGGACGCCAGCCTGCGCGAGCGGCTCGGCGTCGTGCTGAGGCGGCGACACCGGGATGCCGAGGCCGTCGCGGCATTCCGCGACATGCTCCGGCTCAATCCTAATGACGCGCGAGGGCACCACCACCTGGCCGTGACGCTCGAGCGACTGGGTCGCTACGGCGACGCGGCGGCGGCGTTCCGTGAAGCGATCCGCCTGCGCCCCACGTACCTTCACGCGTACCTCGGCCTGGCCGCGACGCTGCGACGCCTGGGCAAGTGGGCGGAGGAGGCGGGGGCGTACGCCGACGCCCTGCGGGTCCGTCCCGATGACGCCGATCTCCACTCCGGCAGGGGACTGGCGCTCGGCGCTTTCGGCGACTACGCCGAAGCCGCCGTGGCGTTCCGGCGCGCACTGGCGCTGAGGCCGGGCGACGCTGACCTCCACTACGAGCTTGCAGTCGCCCTCGGACGGCGGGGCCGGCACGCGGAGGCGGAGATCGCGCTGCGCGCCGCGATCCGGCTCCGGCCCGACTCGGTGAAGGCACGCGCGAACCTCGCGCTCTGCCTGGGTCGCCAGAGCAAGCACGTCGAGGCGGAGGCGACGTACCGCGAAGCGCTCGGAGTGCGGCCGAACCATCCGGCGCTCCGCCGCGGGCTCGGTGTCGCGCTCTACTGGCAGGGCCGGTACGCGGAGGCCGAGACCGCGTTCCGCGAAGCCGTCGCGCTCAAGCCGGACTATGCGCGAGCGCACAGCGACCTCGGTGAGATGCTGGCCGAGCAGCATCGCTACGGTGAGTCGGAAACGGCATACCGCGCCGCCATCCGGACCACCCCGGAGTCCGCGGCCGCCCACACGGCGCTTGGTGGGGTGCTGATGGCGCAGCGCCGCTACGCCGAGGCGGCGGCGGTGTGCCGCGAGGCGATCCGGCTCAACTTCGACGAGGCGCCCGCGCACCTCGATTTGTGGGATGCCCTCGACGCGCTCGGGAGGTACGACGAGCTGGAGGCGGCGGCGCGCGCGGCCATCGAGCGGAAGCCCGATCATGCCGACGCCCACGCCCGTCTCGGGCGCGCACTGTTTGCTCAGAGGCGCTACGCCGAGTCGGCGACCGCCTACCGGATCGCCGTCGAGCTCCATCCGGAGATCCCCCGGTTTCGCGATGGGCTCATGTCGGCACTAGGGAAGATGCAGTAGCCGCCGGAACTCCTCGAGGTCGCCCCGCGGGACGTCGGGGCGTTGCCTCAGTTGCTCGTGGACGTGCGCGGGGTTTTCGTCGATCGCGCGACTGGCGCGGGTGACGATCTTGGCGAACCGCTTGGCCTCCTTCTCCGCCTTGGCGGTCGCGACCGCGCCGGCGAGCCGTCCGGCGAGGGCGAAGAAGCCGCTGTCGAGCTTCACGAACCCGGTCACGGCGGGCGAGATGAGACTGCGGTGGTCCCCGATTGGATCGACGCCGTACTCGATGACGACCACCGCCTCCCCGTGGATGCTCGGAAGGAACCCCGACTGGTACTGGCCCCGCGCGTATACCACGCGTGTGCCGCTCGCCGCGTACACGACCGAGAACTGCCCGACCACGCCCCAGCCGTCGTCGAGCCAGAGGCCTTCCGGGCCCCGCCAGATGCGATACCGGGCAAGCCGCAACGCTCGAGTGAGGTGCGTCGCGAGCTCAGGGTGATCCAGCAGGAACTCGAAGACGTCGCGTCGCACGACGAACGGCTCGCCCGACGCCTGAACGCTCACCGAGGCGCCCTCCGCGACTTCCTGGAGCCGGGCGCGCTCGGCGGGCGGGATCCGGGTGGGCAGCGTGGCCGACGGCCTGGCCCCAAGGGCGTTCGACGCGAGCAAAACGACTGCGGTGCCGATCACGACCCACGCGGTCCACGCAGGGTGCCTGGACAACACGACCCGGTCATTATAACCTCTCGCACTACGCACGGGATTCGCCCCGAACGTACGACGCCCCCACCCGGGGGCTCGGGGGGCAGCATGTACCAGTACCTCTACGCAATCGTCGACCTGCTCCAGGCGACATGGCGTCCTCCGGAGGCGAGCGTCGGAGGTCCCGTCGTGCTTCGGCGCCTGGGCGACCTGGTGGTTCTCGCGAGCCCCCTCGACATCCTGCCGGAGGCCAACGCCCGGACGCTGGCCCTCCACCACGACGTCGTCGCCACGACCCTCGACGCGGCCGCGGTGGTGCCGTTGAGGTTCGGCACCGTTGTGGCAACGGCGGACCTCGACGCCTGGCTCGGCGCGCACGCGCAGCTCGTTCGGGCGACGCTCGGTCAGCTTCGGGGCTGCGTCGAGATGAGCGTCAAGCTCCTGCGTCTGCACTGCGGGCACTCGATCGAGCGGACCTGCCGCGAGTGCGCCGACGGCGCTCCGGGTGTCGTCCAGCTCCGGGAGCTGGCGGAGCGGCTCGTGACGCAGGCGGGAATCGAGCGGTGGCGCTACCGGTCGGCGGGAGGCGGCAGCAACGTCGCGGGGTCAGTCGCCTTTCTCGTCCCGCGGGCGGAGGTCGGCAGCTTCCTCACGCGCATCGCGCCGATCGCGTCGCGCACCCCGGGGATCGCCGTTGTCCCGACCGGGCCGTGGCCGCCGTACTCGTTCGTTCCGACCTTCGACCGCTTCCCCCTCGCCCGGCTCTCGGGGCCGGATCGGGGCGCGGGGCGCCTGGCGTGCTGAGGAATTCTGTTTTTCGCCTCGCCCTGCCGCCTTGTCCAGCGCGGTGTTGTGGGATAGGCTTGGCGCCACTCGTGGCAGGGCGAGCCGGAGCCGGCGGCGAGGCGAGGCGATGACAGGAGGCCCATGCAGCGACTTCAGCGTTCCGCCGTCGAGCGACTCATGGATGCGCGCCCCGGCACGACGCTCGAGGCGGCACTCGAGGTGTTCGAGGTCTTCGCCAGCGGGTCGCTCACGGACGAGGTCTACATTCTGGACGACGTCGCCGGCAAGCGCATCGCGATTGCCCCGACACCGCTCAAAGACAAGTACCGGCGGGGGTGAGCCATGGCCATCATCGTGATGTCGCATCAGATGGGAGCGGGCGGCCCGGAGATCGGCATGGCATTGGCGCAGCGGCTCGGGTATCGCTACGTCAACCAGGAGCTGCTCCTCGATGCCGCGCGCCGTTATGGGCTCGCGGAGGACAAGCTCTCACACCTCGACGAGTCGAAGCCGACGCTGTTCGAGCGCTTCGACACCGAGACCCGCCACCACATCACCGTGCTGCAGACCACCTGCCTCGAGTTCGCCGAAGACGACAACTGCGTGCTGATGCGCGGTGGCGGCCAGTGGCTGCTCCGCGGCGTGCCGCACGTGCTGCGGATCCGGATCATCGCGCCGTTCGAGCACCGCGTGAAGCAGTGGATCAAGCGCACCGCCGAGATGACGGGCGAGACGCCGAACCAGCGTGCGGCCGCCGACCTCGTGCGCCGAGACGACACCGAGAAATCCGGGCGGATGCGGTACCTCTACGAAGTGGACATCGCGGATCCCACGCTCTATGAGCTGGTCGTCAACACCGAAAAGATGAAGCACGAGGCCGTGGTCGGGGTCGCCGAGGGGCTGGTGCGCCGTCCCGAGATGGCCACGACCGAAGTCGGTCGCCAGATGGTCGTGTCGCGGGCACTGGCGTCACGCGTGCAGGTGGCGCTCGCGACCCACCCGGAGACGCGACGCTACCGTATCACGGTCGAGGCCCACGCCGGCGTCGTAACCCTGGAAGGGACCGCGGCCCTCGAGCGTGCGGTCGAGGTCGCGCGCACGGTGCCCGGCGTGCGAGAGGTCAAGACCCTGCAGGTCGAGATCCCGCCCATCCCGCCGTTCGTGGCGTGATCAGCGTCGGGGGAACAGCCTCAGCGGTCCTGGAGGGAGGGCAGGCGCTCGGGCGCCAGCCGATCGGGCGCTTCGGCGACGCGTAGCTCCACCACGCGGCGCTCGCGATTGCGGACGATCTCGAGCTTGACCGTCTTGCCCACCTCCGCGTCCGCCGAGAGCCGCTGCAGCTGACGGTAGTCGTCGACCGCGGTACCCGCGAACGACACGACGACGTCGTTCTTCTGAAGACCCGCCGCCGCGGCAGGACCTCCCGGATACACCCGCGCGACGACCGCCCCGCGCGTGTCGCGCAGCCCGAACGACTGCACCAGCTCGCTGGTCAAGGGCTCCATCGCGATGCCGATCCAGCCCCGTGTCACCTTGCCGCGGTCGATCAGCTGCCCGGTGATGCGCTTGACGATGTTCGCGGGAATGGCGAAGCCGATACCCTGGCCGGTGGCCACGATGGCCGTGTTGATGCCGATGATCTCGCCGCGAAGATTCACGAGCGGGCCGCCCGAGTTGCCCGGATTGATCGACGCGTCGGTCTGGATGAAGTTCTCGTAGGTGGCGATGCCGACGTCACCGCGCCCGGTCGCACTCACGACGCCGACCGTGACGGTCTGGTCGAGCCCGAATGGGTTGCCAATCGCGATGGCCCACTCGCCGACACGGAGCGCGTCGGAATCTCCGAGCATCGCCACCGCCAGCTCGACGTCCGGCTCGAAACGGATCACGGCCAGGTCGGTCTTGACGTCGACGCCGACGATCCGTCCCCGATACTCCTGCTTCGAGGACAAGCGGACGATCACACCGTCGGCGCCCCGGACGACGTGGTGATTCGTCAGGACGTACCCGCGCTTGTCGATGATGACGCCGGAGCCGAGTCCGGCCTGGTGGAACTCTTCTCGACGCCCGGGGCCGCGCGGGCCAAAGAACTGGTCGAAGAAGTCCTTGAGAAGCGGGTCCTCCGAGAACGGCCCCGGCACCATGGGCGGCCGCCGCGGCTTCGCCACGTGGACGGTGCCGATGTGAACGACCGCCGGTCGGACGCGCTCGGCGACACGGACGAACGCTGACTGCAGCGCGTCGATAGGACTCGAGGGCGGCCCGGACGCCGACTGGGCCACCGGCGGCCGCGAGAAGATCAGTGCGTGGATCCAGAAGCCTGCGCCAAGAAAGGCGAAAAGCACGGAGGTCGCAAGAGCGACGCGGACAGTTCTAGGCACCATGGGCGCCGCCTCGACACTCGGATCGCCGCTCTCGCCGGATAGCGAAACGGATCGTACTCGCGCGGGTCCCAGGTGTCAAGGAAACTATTGCAATCCTATGCATTTTCCTTGACGCCCCTCTTTCCGAAAAGAGACAATGCGTTAATTTCAACTGGTGTCGCCGGCCATCGAATGAAGCACGGCAGTCTTCGCAGGTCGCTCAGCCTGCTCCTCGTGGTGTCCCTGCTGGCGCCCGGCCTGGGATCAGCTCAGCCGCCGGCCGGTACCCAGCCGCCGCAACCACCGGAGGGCGCGACGCGTGCCGCCCAGCCCCCGGGGCCGGCCCCGGCACGCGGCACGATGCCCGGGCCGGATTATCGGCTGGGTCCGGGGGACGTGCTGGACGTGCAGATCGCGGGCCGCCTCGAGGTGATCCGGCAGCTGGCCGTCGTCGATCTCGAGGGTGCGATCAACGTGCCTCCCCTCGGCGCTGTTCCCCTCGCAGGTCTGACGTTGCTCGAAGCCCATCGGCGCCTCGCGCAGCGTGCGCGCGAGGTATTCCGGTTCGCCGAGGCGACGGTCACGGTCATGACCCCGCGGACATTCGAGATCGTCGTGTCGGGCGAGGTCGAACGTCCTGGGATGCTCCAGGCCACGGCGCTGCGCCGCGTGCACGACGTCATCCTCGACTCGGGAGGGATCACGGCGCGTGGGAGCACTCGGCGTGTTCGCGTGACGCGCAAGGGCGTCGAGAGCGAAATCGATCTGCTCGCGTTCCAGCTTCGCGGCGACGTGGCCCAGAATCCGTTGATGGAAGAGGGCCTCAAAATCCACGTCCCCGCGCGGACCGGCTCCGTCACGCTCACGGGCGCGGTGCGCCGGCCCGGGGAGTACGAGCTCGGCCCGACGCCTTCGCTGCGCGCGCTCCTGGAACTGGTGGGCGGCGTGAGCCAGTCCGCGGCCGACGGCGACGCGCGGCTGACCCGCGTGGGCGCCGATGGCCGCAAGGAGACGTTCCCGCTCGAGATGCGCTCGGCGCTCAAGCCTCCCGCGGACGTCAACCTCCAGCCGGGAGACGCGATCTTCGTGCCGCCGATCTCCGTACTCCAGGACCTCGTCGAGGTTCGCGGGGCGTTCAACGGAACGCCCGAGAGTACCAAGGCGACGGTCGCCGGCAAGGCGACGATCCTCCAGCGCGTCGAGCTGGCGCAGGGCGAGCGGGTTCGCGACGTCGTGGTCAAGGTGGGCGGCGCGGCGGCGTACGCCGACCTGCGTCTGGCGCTGGTCGAGCGCAACGGCGTCACCGGGCCACGGCAGCGGATCCCGATCGATCTCCATCGGCTGCTCGTCGAGAAGGACGAGGCGCCCAACATCACGCTTCAGAACGGCGACGTCGTCGTCCTGCCGGTCGTCGAGGACCGGGTGTTCGTCCTCGGCGAAGTCAAGACGCCGGGCGCCCACGACTTCCGGCCGGACCTGACCCCGCGCGAGTACGTCGCGCTGGCCGGCGGGGCCACGAATCGAGCGAGGCTCGACAGTTCCGTGGTGACCTTCCGAAACGGAAGAACCTACGCGATGGCCGACGCGCCACCGCTCGAGCCCGGGGCCGTCGTGACGGTGCCCGAGGTCGCGGTCAAGTGGTGGCAGGACTATCTCACGATCTTGAACGCAATCGCGAACCTGGCCACCGCCTACACCGGCCTCTACTTCATCTTCCGCGGCCAGGCCAACTGACCGATGTACGAAGCGTACTGGGAGCTCAGCGAACCGCCGTTCGACAACTCGCCGAACCCGAAGTTCTTCTACCTGTCGCCCGAGCACGAGGAGGCGCTGGTGCGCCTCGTCTACACGGTGCGGCACCGTAAGGGCTGCGGGATGCTCACCGGAGAGTACGGCTGCGGGAAGACCACGCTATCGCGCGCCCTCGTCCAGCGTCTCGAGGCCGAGCGCTACGAGATCGGTCTGCTGACCAACCCGTGCTGGAACGCTGTCGACTTCCTGCGCGAGGTGCTCTACCAGCTCGGCGTCGAGACCCAGGAGACGCGCAAGCCGGAGCTACTGCACGTGCTGAACGACCTGTTCTTCCGGAACTTCCAGGCGGGCCGGGACACCGTGGTCATCGTCGACGAAGCGCAGCTCATCGAGGACGACGCGGTCTTCGAGGAGCTGCGACTGCTCATGAACTTCCAGACCGACGAGCGATTCCTGGTGACCCTCGTGCTCATCGGCTCGCCGGAGCTCGCCGTGAAGATCCGGCGGCTCAAGCACCTGGATCAGCGGATCACCCTCCGGTACCACCTCAATACCCTCGACTACACGCACACGGCGACCTACATCGGACACCGGCTGCGGATGGCCGGTCAGCCCAACCAGCTCTTCACCGAGGAGGCGATCAAGCTCATCTTCGACTTCACGCGAGGGACGCCGCGTGAGATCAACAACCTGTGCGACGTCGCCCTGCTGGTCGGGTACTCGAAGCGCGTGAAGGAGATCGGCGAGAAGATCATCGCCGAGGTGATCAAGGACATGGTCGGGGTCTCCTGATGGTGCGCATGAGCGACGTCGTGCGCGGTATCGTGCGCGAGAAGGCGGCGGACGAGGCCAAGGGATCGGCGGCGCCCGAAGCGCCGCCACCGCCGCCGCGGGCGCGCCCGGTTGCGGAGGTGCCCCAGCCGGCGTCCCCGCCGCGGCCCGAAACGCCACCCGCCGTCGAACCGGCGGCGAGCCTCGACGCGTTGCCGCTCGCGCCGGCGTTGCCGGAGACACCCGCCGAGAGCGCGGAACCGCTCTTCGCCGAGCTCCAGCTTTTCCTGGCGCGCGTCCGCGAGATCATCCGCACCGGCGACGCGTTCCCGTGGTCGGAGCTGGAACACCTCATCGAGCGCTGCGTGGTGGCGCTGGAACGGTCGAGTGAGCTCTTCTGGGTGGCCAACAATACGATCGCGCTCGCCGGCGTCGATTACCTGGCCTTCCACCAGGCGCGCGTCGCGGCGCTCGGGATCGCCATCGCCGCGAGTGTCGGGTACGATCGGCCGCGGCGGGTGCAGCTCGGCATGGCCGGCTGCCTGATCGACGTCGGGCTCTGGCAGCTGCCCGAGGGCCTCTCGCGCCGACTCGACGCGCTGTCCCCGGAGGAGCAAGCACTCTACCGCTCGCACCCGCGGTTGTCGGTCGAGTGGATCCGCCGCTGGTCCCCGCCGCACGAGGAGCTCGTCGAGGCGGTGCTCCAGCATCACGAGCGCGAACAGGGGCAGGGTTTCCCGCAGGGCCTCCACGGGACCACTGTGAACCAGGACGCCAAGATCCTGGGCCTGGTCGACACCTACACGGCGCTCACGCTGCCGCCGCCGCCGCGGCCGCGTCTCAGGCCGCACGAGGCGATCCGCGAGATCGTGCGCACCAAGCACGAGTCCTTTCCATCCTCCCTGGTCAAGGCGATTCTCTCGGAGATCTCCGTCTTCCCACCGGGCACCCTCGTCCGCCTGAACACCGGCGAGGTCGGCCGCGTGACCGCGGTGAACCGCAACCATCCGTTGCGCCCGCGCGTCGAGATCGTCGCCGACGGCAAGGGCCAGCGCCTGCCGTCGCCGAAGATGACGGACCTGTCCGAAGCGCCGTTCCTCTACATCACGGGCGCCGTCGCGGAGGGCGGGCGGTGAGAGCCCTCACGCGCCGGGCGGTCGCCGACGCGGGCGAGCTCGCGCGCGTGGCGGCGGAATGCGCCTCCCAGCTCGAGCCCGGGCTCGTGCCCGTGCAGAGACCCTTCGCCGCCGGCGAGGTCACGGTCGATCTCGCGTGCGCGGACGCGAGCGGTCGTCTCGTGCTGGTCGTGTGCGACGTCGTCGCCGGGCCCGAGACCGTGCTGCGCGCCGTCGAGGCCGTCGCGTGGTGGGGCGAGCACGCCGCGCTCCGCCCAAGCGCGTTTCCCGACGCCGCGCTCGATCGGGACGCGGCGCCTCGCGCGCTGATCGTGGCGTCACGGTTCAGCGACCGCGCCCTGCGCCTGCTCCGGGTCCTGGGCGCCTCGGCGCCCGAGGCCGTCGAGTGCCGGCTCTTCCAGGACGCGGACGGACCGGTCGTCGGCCTGGGTCGCCTCGACCCGGCGCAGGGCGCCGGCCCGCCGCGCCCGGCCGCCTCGGTCACCTCGACCGCGGCGGAGGCGCCGCGCGCCCAGTCGAAGGGGGCGGCCGTGCTCATCCAACGGCTGGAGCGGTTGCGGTTCAGCGAGGGCTTCCGCTGATGGCGCAGTACGAGATGAACCTCCGCGACTACTGGCTGATCGTGCACCGTCGGCGCGTGATCATCATCATGTCGACGGTGCTCGTCGCCCTCTTGAGCCTCGGGTTCGCCCGGCAGAAGGTGCCCGTCTACCAGGCGACCGCCGCCGTCAAGTTCGAGCAGTCGGCCCAGCTGTCGGGGCTCCTCGTGGAGGTGCTTTCATACTCGAGCGCCGACTCGATCGAGACGCAGGTCACGCTCATCAAGAGCTACCCGATCCTCGAGGAGGTCGCGAAGCGACTGGGGCGCCTCCCGGAGACGACCGCGGGCGGGGCCGTGCGCGAGTCGAAGAGCTACTGGGCGGTGCTGGACTCGATCAGCAGCAAGCTGAAGGTCGCCCGGGTGCCGAACACGAGCATCCTCGAGGTCACGGCGACCTCGACGAACCCGCGGGAGACCCGGGACCTCGCCAACGCCACCGTGGAGGCGTACCGCGACCATAACAAGGCGCTGCGAAACGCGCGCGTCACCGAGGCTCGGCGATTCATCGAGAACCAGCTCAAGGATGTCGAGACGCGCGGCCGGCGCACCGAGGCGGAGATCTGGGCGTTCCGGGAAGCAAACCGGATCATCGCGCCCGGCGCCGAGTCCTCCGTGCTGCTCTCGCTCTTCACCCAGGTCCGGGGGGACATCGAGAAGGCCCGCCAGCAGCGGATCGAGCTCGAGGCGATCCAGCAGCGTTTCACGCGGCTCGACCCGACGAGCGGCGCCGAGCGAATCTTCGTCGAGACCTCGAACCCGGCGATGCAGAGGCTGCAGGCCACCTACTCGGAGCTCCTCCTCGAGCGCAACAACCTCGCTCTCGAGGTCACCGAGAAACATCCCCGTCTCCAGGCGCTCGACGACCGGATGCGCGAGGTCCGCATGGAGATGCGGCGCGAGGTGGCCGCGCAGATCGCGATGCTGCGTAACCGCGAGGAGCTCCTGAACCGACAGATCGGCGAACTGCAACAAAAGAACCGGGAGCTTCCCTCCCTCGAGCTCTCCCTGCAGCGGCTCCAGCGCGAGGCGAAGACCAACGACGACCTGCTCGCGCTCCTCAAGACGAAGCACCAGGAGGCGCTGATCAAGGAGGCCGAGCAGATCGAGGAGGTGTCCATCGTCCGCCCGGCCACGGAGCCGGACGCGCCCCTGGGCGGTCAGACGATGAACACGATCCTGGTCGGCGCGGTGCTGGGGCTGTCGCTGGGTCTCGTGCTCGCGTTCGTGCGGGAGACCCTCGACACCTCGATCGGCACCATCGAGGACGTCGAGGCGTACCTCGGCGTTCCGGTGCTGGGCGTTATACCGCACATCGACTCGCGCGAGACCGTGCAGCGGATCCTCGAGCGCCGGCCGGCGCTCGCCGAGATCGATCCCGAGGCGCTCTTGAGCCACTCGCTGCTCATCACGCACTTCGATCCGAAGTCGCCGGTCGCCGAGGCGTACCGCACCCTCCGCACGAACATCCAGTTCGCGCGCATGGAGCGGTCCGGAAAGATCCTCGTCGTGTCGAGCCCGACCCTTCAGGAGGGCAAAACCACGACGATCGTGAACCTGGCGCTCACGATGGCCCAGAGCGGCCAGAAGACGCTGCTCATCGGCGCGAACATGCGGCGTCCGAGCATCCACCGGTTCTTCGGGATCGAGCGGGAGCCGGGACTGTCGAACATCCTCGTCGGGAGCGCGCAGTGGCCGGACTGCATCCGGACGGTCGCGGACATCCTGATGGGGCGGTTCGAGATGGAAGACGTGATGGCGGCCCCCGGCCTCGACAACCTGCACATCATCGAGGCGGGCCCGGTCCCGGCCAACCCGTCGGAGCTCCTGTCGACGTCGGCCATGACGGGGTTCCTGCACTCGGTGCGCGACGTGTACGACGTGGTGCTGATCGACACGCCGCCGATCCTGCCGGTCACCGACTCGGCGATCGTCGCCTCGCAGAGCGACGGCGTGGTCCTCGTCTACCAGGCCGGCAAGGTGGGCCGGCTCGTCCTCAAGCGGGCGAAGGTCCACGTCGAGAACGTCGGGGGCAAGGTCTGGGGTGTCGTCCTGAACGACGTGAAGACGGAGATCGCGGGCTACGCCTACACGCAGTACTACACGCACTACTACGGCGAGGAGACGGTCGTCGACCGCCGCAAGGAGCGTCTCCAACGGGTGGGCGGGTTCCTGCGCCGTCTCTTCCACCGCGGGGGCCCCGGCGATGCAGGGTCCGCTTCCGTCGGCGGCGTGACGGCTACCGGTGCGTCCTTCACGAGCGCACTGGCGCCCGAGACGGACGCATTCGACGTGCCCATGCGCCACGCGAGGCCGTCCAGACATCTCTGGATCGCCGTGACCGTCGTCGCGTTGCTCGCCGCCCTCGGCGGCCTCGCCGGCTGGCGCATGGGCTGGTTCGGCAGCGGGCTTCGACCGAAGGAGCTCCTCCGTCAGCGGTTGGAGGCACCGCCCACGTCGCCGGCTGTGCCCGCTCCGCCTCGAGCCGTCGCGCCGCTCGTTCCGCTCGAGTCTCGGTCGCCGGAAGCGTCCGCACCGCTCGTGGGGCCGACGGTCGTCGCCGGGGAGCAAGCACCGGTCGAGCGATCCGCACCCGTCGCGACTCCGGCGCCCGCAAAGCCCGAGCCGGCCGCTCCGGCCGGGGGCGGCCCGGCCGGGGCCCGCTTCGCCGTCGAGTTCGGACCGTTTGTGACCGCACCGGAGGCGGAGCGCATCGAGCGGCAACTGAACGGGGGCGGCTATCAGACGGTGCGCTTCCGCCAGCAGACGGGAGGCGCCGTCTACGCCGTGCTGATCGAGAAGATCCCGAGCGCGCGCGACGCCCATGTGCTCGTCGCCACCCTGCGGGAGCAAGGATTCGGCGACGCGTTCGTGGTCGGGGAGCGAGAGCCGCTGAGCGTGCAGGTAGGTCTGCCGCTTCCGCTTCGTGGAGCCGTGCAGACGGCCGAGCGCCTGCGCACGAGCGGCCACCCGGTGCGAGTCGCCAGCCAGCCGGGCGAGGCGGTGACGTTCGCCATCCGTCACGGCAACTTCGCCACGTCCCAGGAAGCGGAGGCGAAGAGTCAGGAGTTGCTGCGTCTCGGCCTGGCGAACCAGGTCGTGCGCGTGAAGTAGGCGCTCGTGGATTCGGCCTTCGTCCTGGCCGCCGCCCTGGCGGTGTTCCTCGTCGTTTTCGTCAAGACGGAGTTCGGTCTCTACCTCGTGATCTTCTCCATGCTGCTCTCGCCCCAGTTCGGCTCGGGCGAGGGCGCGATCGCCGAGGGCCGCCGGATCCTCGTCCGCAGCGAGGACATCCTCTTGCTGGTCGTCGCACTCAGCTGGCTCGCCAAGACCGCCGTGAACAAGGAGCTGGGGCTCGCCGTGAAGACTCCGCTCAACCGGCCGATCCTCGCGTATGTGGTCGCGACCGTGCTCGCGACCCTGATCGGGTACGCGACGGGCACGGTCGCCGGCGTGGGCGGATTCTTCTACGTCCTCAAGTACGTCGAGTACTTCGTCGTCTACTACATGGTCGTGAACAACCTGGTCGACCGCCGGCAGGCCTGGCGCCTCGTCACGGCGGCGTTCCTGACGGCCGTCATCGTGAGCCTGATCGGGATGACCCAGATCCCGAGCGGGCAACGAGTGTCGGCGCCGTTCGAGGGCAAGGACGGCGAGCCCAATACATTCGGCGGCTACCTCCTGCTGCTCATCGCCGTGGCGGGAGGCATCGCGCTCGAGACGGCGCGCCTGCGCACCCGGACGCTCTGCCTGGGGCTCGTCGGCCTCATGTCGATCCCGTTCGTGTTCACACTCTCGCGGACATCCTACGTCGGCGCGATTCCGGCGGTGGCGGCCATGGCGGTGCTCTCGAGCCGGCGACGCGTGATGATCGGCGCCCTCATCGTCGGGCTGGTCGCCTCGCCCCTGGTCTTTGCGCTCTTCCCCGACACGGTGATGAAGAGAGTCCGCTACACGTTCGAGCCCGAGCGCGGGCAGCCCACGGTGAGAGTCGGCGCCGTCGGGCTCGACCCATCGACGTCGGCTCGGCTCATCAGCGTGCAGCAGGCCTTCGAGGGGTGGACGCATCGCCCCATCTTCGGCTACGGCGTGACGGGGTTCGCGTTCATGGACCAGCAATTCGCGCGGACGCTCGTCGAGACGGGCATCGTGGGACTGGCAACATTCCTCGCGCTCGTGTGGGCGGTGCTGAAGGCCGGCGTCGGCTCGTTCCGGGTCCTGCGCGTTCCCGAGGAGCGCGGGCTGGCGCTCGGCTTCGTCGCCGGGACGATCGGCCTCCTGGGCCACGCGGTCGGGGCCAACACGTTCATCATCGTGCGCATCATGGAGCCCTTCTGGTTCTTCGCCGCCATCGTGATCGCGCTGCCCGGTCTGGTTCAGGCCGAGACGGCCCCGCTTCCCGCGACGGGCGCCCCCCTGTCCCGGCGCGTCGCGTGATGGCGCCGCGCGCGATCGTCGCGCGAGCCCGGAAGATTCGACTCCTCGTCATGGACGTCGACGGTGTGCTCACGGACGGCCGGATGATCCTTTCCGAGCGCGGCGACGAGCTGAAGACGTTCCACACGCACGACGGGGTCGCCGTCGCCCTGGCGAAGCGGGCCGGGCTCCGGACGGCGATGGTGACGGGCGAGTCGAGTCCGATCGCGAAGGCGCGGGGCGGCAAGCTGGGCGTCGACTCGGTCGTCCTCGGGGCGCGCCGGAAGCGCGAGGTCGTCGAGGCGCTGCGCGCCGAGTACGACGTGGCCGCCGACGCGGTCGCCTTCATCGGCGACGACCTCCTCGACATCCCGGCGATGCAGGTCGCCGGGCTCGCGGTCACGGTCGCTGACGCACCGGCGTCCGTGAAGGCGGTCGCGCACCTCGTGACGCGCGCCCGAGGCGGGCACGGGGCTGTCCGCGAGCTGGTCGAGCTGCTCCTGCGCGCGCAGCGTACGTGGCAGCGCGTCGTGGCCGCCTACGTGCGCGAGCACGGAGGTCGATGAGCCCGTCGAGCGCGCCGGGGCTCAGAGGTCGGACGCTCCGAAGCTTTCTACTACTCGGTGCCCAGCGTGTCGTCGGCGTCGTCGTCACGGCCGGCGGCAGTATCGCCCTCGCTCGTCTCCTGACGCCTGAGGTCTTCGGGCTCTACGCCATCCTCGTCTTCGTGATCACAGCAGGCGTCCGGTCCAGCGAGCTCGGGCTCGGCGCCGCCCTGATCCAGCGGCGGGATCTCGACCCGGCGGCGGCTCTGGGCGTCGCGTTCACGGCGACGTTCGGTCTCGCGCTGGCGCTGGGCGCGGCGATCGCCGCGGCGGCGCCGCTCGTCACGCGGTGGCCGGGCGTGTCGAGCGACGTGACCGCACCCGTGCGCTGGCTCGCGCTGCTCGTCGTGCTGTCGTCGCTCCGCATGCCCGCGATGGTCCTGCTCGAGCGCCGACTCGCCTACCTCCCGCTGACGGTCGCGGAGACCGCCGACACGGTGACGTTCCACGCGGTCGCGATCGCCGCGGCGATCGCCGGCGCCGGGCTCTGGAGCTTCGTCATGGGCGCGCTCGCGGCTCGCGTCGTCAACCTGGTCGTGCTCTGGGGGGCAGCTCGGTGGAGGCCGACGCTCCGCTGGAGCTGGCGCGAGCTGGCCCCGGTGATGAAGTTCGGGATCCTGTTCCAGGGAAGCATCCTGGTCGCGATCGCCGGGGATGCGGTGGTGCCGATCTTCGTCACGGCGTGGAGCGGCGTCACGGGGGTCGGGTTCCTGAACTGGGCCGCCACACTCGCTTTCCTGCCCTTGCAAGTCGTCAGCATCGCGGGCCGCGTGCTGTTCCCTGCTCTCTCGAGCCTTCAGGCCGATACCGAGCGGTTTGCCGAGGCCACGGCGCGCGCGCTGAACCGCGTCACCGCCGTGCTGTATCCCGCGGCGGCGCTGCTCCTGGCCGGCGCGGACCCCGTCGTCCGACTGATCTTCGGCGAGGCGTGGTTGCCGGCGATCCCCGCGGTGCGATGCTTCTGCCTGTCCGCGATCATCGGGGGCACCTCGACCATCTTCGTGCACGCCCTCTACAGTCTCGGGCGGGCTGACATCGTGTTCCGGCTCAACCTCGCGAGTGCCGTCCTGCTGTGGGTGATCACGCTGGTGTTGGTGCCGTGGCTCGGTTTCGTCGGATTCGCGGTCGCAAGCGTGAGTCTCGCATGCGCGGGCGTGTCGTACACGGCGCTGAGCGTCCGCCGCCTCGCCCCGGTCCGGGTCCTCCCCGCCGTCCGCGTGCCGCTGGCCGCGAGCCTCGGGAGCGCGGCGGTTCTCGCCGCGCTCGTCGGCGTCTGGGTCCACGACCTGCCGTCCCTGCTCATCGCCGTCGGGGTGTCGGCGGGAGCGTACGTCGTCTTCGCCGGGTTCATCGGGGGCGCCGCCTGGCGGGTCGAGTTCATGGCCGACTGGCGGACGGTGCTTCAGGGGTGAGGACCACCGCCTCCGCCGCCGGGCAGAGCGCATCGTGAGGCTCCGGGAATCCTGGCGGCACTTCAAGCCCGAGCAGGTCCGCGACTTCCTCCGCGCGGGCCACGAAGGCCGCGATCATCCGTCCCGCCTCAAGGCCATCGAGCTGCTCGAGGGGATGACGTCGGTGCTCGACGTGGGCTGCGGAACCGGCGTCATGTTCGAGCTGATCCGCGAACGTCGGCCGGCGCTCGACTACCTCGGCATCGACGTCACGCCGCAGTTCGTGGCGGCGGCGCGCGAGCGGTTTCCGGCCGACGCCCGGAGGTTCCGGGAAGGCTCGCTCTACGAGCTCGACCGGCTGCCCGGCGCGTTCGACGCGGTCCTGTGCCGTCACATCCTCGAGCATCTGCCGGACTACGCTCCCGCGGTGCAACGGATGTACGCGCGCGCCCGGCGCAAGCTCATCGTCGTCTTCTACCTGCCGCCCCGGCCGCTCCGGCTCCGGCACAGGCGGGACGAACGGTTCGAGCGTGGCTTCTACACCCACACCTACGACCTCGGCCGCTTCCTCGATCACCTTCTGAACGGGCTCACGCCGCCGGCCGCCGAAGTCCGTGTCCACCCCCGCCAGGGGACGAGCGATCCCAGCTTTCGGTGGGGCGACCGGGAGAACGTCATCTACGAGGTCATCCGGTGAGCGTGAGCCTCGTCATCGCCACGTTCAACCACGCGCGGGTCCTCGCCGAGGCGATCGACAGCGCGCTCTCCCAGACGCTCGACCCCGTCGAGGTCGTCGTGGTCGACGACGGCTCGACCGACGACACACCGGCCGTCCTCGCGCGCTACGCCGCCCGGATTCGCGTCCTGCGGCAACCCAATCGCGGCTTGGCCGCGGCCCGCAACGCGGGGCTCGCCGCGACGCGCGGCACCTACGTCGCGTTCCTCGACGCCGACGACGTCCTGGCGCCGGCGAAGCTCGCCGAGCAGGTGGCGGTGCTCGATCGCGCGCCGACCGTCGGATGGACCTACTGTGACGTGCTCATCGAGACGGTGGCGACCGGGGCCAGGGTGACGGCGTCGGAGCGCTTCGGCTACCGGTCGCGCGCGCTCGACGGCTGGCTCTTCGCCGAACTGATCCACGGCAACTTCATTCCCGCCATCGCGCCGCTCGTCCGTCGAACGGCGCTCGACGTGGTGGGCGGGTTCGACGAGAGGCTGACCGCGCTCGAGGACTGGGACCTGTGGCTGCGCCTGGCTCTGAGCGCCGAGGCTCGCTACAGCCCGGCCGTGCTGGCGACCTACCGCGTCCGGCCCGGGGGTATGAGCGAGGACCGCTTCCGAATGGACCAGAACCGGTTTCGCGTCCTCGACCAGCTCCACCGGACTCGGCCGGCAGCGCTCGAGGGCCTCGGGTCCGTCGGACGCCGCATCATCGCGGACACGCACAACTGGCTCGGCAAGGAGGCCTATGCCTGTGGCGACTGGAGGGAGGCGCGGCGTCGTTTCACGGCGTCCATCCTGACCGTGCCGTGGCAGCGGCAGGCCCCGATGCTCCTCGGCCTGAGCCTCGTTCGGGGCGGGGCGCGGTCCTGGACGGGCGCGAACGGTCCGCGATGACCACGGGCCCATGAACGACACCGCCGTGATCGTCGTCAGCTACAACACGCGGGACCTGACCCTCCAGGCGGTCGCGTCCGCCCGCAAGGCGACCGAGGGGCTCGACGCGCGAGTCATCGTGGCCGACAACGGCTCGGTCGACGGCACGGTCGGGGCAGTGCGTGCGGCCTATCCCGAGGTCACGGTCCTCGAGAATCCCGACAATCCCGGCTACGGAGCGGCCATCAACCGGGCGGCGAGCGCGCAACGATCGACGCATCTTTGCGCGATGAACGCGGACATCGTGCTCGAGCCCGGGAGCCTCCTGAAGCTCCGGCGCTTCCTCGCGATGAACCGTTCCTGTGGCCTCGTGGGGCCGGCGCTGGCGTACCCGGACGGAAAACCTCAGCGGTCGGCCAAGCGCTTTCCGACGCTCGGGCTGGCGCTCGGCGAAGTCCTCGCGCTCCACGCGCTGGCGCCCGACAACCGGTGGGTCAGGCGATTCTATTACGAGGACCAGGATCTCACGCGCGACGCGGAGGTCGACACGGTCTCCGGCTCGGTGATGATGCTTCGTGCCGAGGCGTTCGAGACGGTCCGCGGCTTCGACGAGGAATTCCGGATGTACTTCGAGGAGACCGATCTCTGCCGGCGCCTTCGGGACGGCGGGCACTCGGTCGCCTTCTGTCCGGGCGCCCGCGCCGTCCACCGGCACGGCGCCAGCACGCGGCAGACGTCCGTGCGGCAGGTCGAGTACTACGTGAGCTACGTCCGATATTTTCGCAAGCATCACCGCCGCGCGGCGGCGGCGATCCTCCGCGCCGCCGTGGTCCTCGGCGCGCTCTCGCGCATGGCGGCGCTCGTCGTCAAGTATCCACCCCTCGACCGGCATCGCGCGGCGGTCCTTTCCGCCAAGGAGGCCGCGTGCGCGCGCCTGCTGCGCTCGCTCGGCTCGTCCCGGATCATGCGCGCGCCATGAAAGCTGTCATGGTCGAGACCGGTGGCTGGGGGGGCATCGCGCACTACGCGTGGAACCTGTGCGCCGCGCTCGCCGGCGCGGGGGTCGAGGTGTCCCTCCTGACCAACCGGGAGTGGGAGCTGGGGCACCTGCCGTGCCGCTTCGAGGTCGACCGCGGCTTTGCCGGCGATGTCGGATACCTCCGCAACGTGAAGACGCTCCGGGATCAGCTGGCCCGGTCGCAGCCCGATGTCGTCCACGTGCAAAGCCTGCTCTCGACGCGCCTCGACGCGTTGCTCTGGCCCGTGATTCGCCGCCGTGTGCCGGTGGTGATGACGGTCCACAACGTCCGGACGCACGAGCGCATCCGCTGGGACGACTGGACGCTCTGGCGGTGCTTCGCCGCCGCCGACGCGGTCGTCGTCCACACGCAGCAGGCGGCGGACGTAGCGCGGCGGCGGCTCCCCACCGGCGCACGGATCGAGTGCATTCATCACGGCGACGCCGGATTCCTCCAGGGCGGGGGACGGCCCGATCGGCTCGGCGCCCGCGCCGGACTCGGGCTGCCGAGCCATGCGAAGATCGTGCTCGCCTTCGGCGCGATCCGCCCGTACAAGGGGCTCCACGGCGTGATCGCCGCGCTCGCCGAGCTGCGCCGGCGGTACCCCGACGCGTGGCTGGTGATCGCAGGGCCTCTCCTGGCCGGTAGCGAAGACGAGTACCGCCGCGCGATCCGGCGCGCCGCCGTGGACGATGCCGTGGTCTTCCGCCCGCGATACGTTCCGGCGAATGAGGTCGCGGCCTACTTCGCCGCCGCCGACGTTGCGGTGTTCAACTACCGGGACATCACGGACAGCGGGTCGCTGAGGCTTGCCTGCGACATGGGCACGCCCGTCGTCGCCACCGCGGTCGGAAGCTTCCGCGAGTTCCTCACCGACGGCAGGACCGCCCGCCTGGTCGAGCCCGGCGATGCGCAGGCTCTGGTCGCAGCGCTCGGCGCCGTGCTGGCCGATCCGGAGAGCGCAGCGCGGATGGCACAGGCCGCGCGCGCCCTCGCCGCATCGGCCTGGTCGTGGGCCGAGAGCGCCAAGGCGACGGCGCGGCTCTACGAAGCGATCGCGCGAGGCGGTGCGTGATCCTGGCGCTTGCGGTCACAGCGGTCGCGCTTGCGCTCCGGCTCCTCGTCGCCGAGTTCCTTCCCCTGATCGACCACGACGGCGTCGTGTACGTGGCGATTGCGCGGCAGTTCCGCACGACCGGCTCCCCCTTCGACCCGATCTTCCATCCGCTCTACCCGCTCTGCATCGCGCTCGCCGAGCCGCTCGTCGGTGACTGGGAGACGGCGGGTCGCTGGGTCTCCGCGCTCTTTGGCGCGCTCGTGATCCTGCCCGCGTTCGCTCTCGCCCGGGGGATCGTGGGTCGCCAGGCCGCCCTCCTGTGCGCCGTCCTCATCGCCATCCATCCGCGGCTCGTCCTCAACTCGGCCTCGGTGCTGTGCGAGGCGACCTACACCTTTTTCCTGGTCTCGGGCGTCGTCGCCGCGCGGCGCGGGCTCGTGGCCGGTCCCCGGGCCCTGGTTGGCCTCGGCGGTCTGTGCTTCGGGCTCGCGTACCTGGTGCGGCCCGAAGGCGCCCTGTATCTCGTCGGCCTGATCGCCATCGCCATCTTCATGATCGCGAGCGGACGGGCTCGTGCCGCCGCGCTCCTGCCATGGATGGGCGTCGCCGTCCTCGTCTTCGCCCTCGTCGCAGCGCCCTACGTCTGGTACCTCGATGACGTCTGGGGGCACTTCACCCTCAGTGGCAAGATCGACCACAACCTGTCACTGCCGACGGCCCTCGCCACCGTGCCGAGCCCGCTTCCGATGCGCTTCCTCGAGAACGCATTTCTTTTTCAGAAGTACGCCCTGCCGGAGCTCTTGCCGTGGGTCTTGCTCCTCCTCGTGCTGCCCGGCGTGCTGGCGCGCGCGCGAACGCCCGGATGGCTTGGGCGCGACGGTATCCTGCTCGCCGCGACCCTGCCGCCCTTCGCGTCGCTCGCGTTCCATGTGGACTCGCGGATTTTCCTGCCGATCCTGCCTTTCCTCCTGCCGTTCGCGGCGGTCGGCGTGCTCTGGGCCGCGGTGACCCTCTCCGACGCGCGCCGCGGCTTGCGCTGGTCGGCGGCTCTGCTCCTGGTGGTCGTGCTCGTCCTGGCGCCGTTGACGCTCCAGCCCGTCCTGCGTCCGGACACCAGCGCGGCTCTGTACCGGCAGGCGGCACGCTGGGTCGCCGCGACTCAGCCCGGCGATACGGTCCTGCTCGACCGGAAGCCGTTCGTCGCCTTCTACAGCGAGCGGCGCTGGATACCGATCCCTCGCGTCGGGCCGGACGATCTGCTCGCAGCGGCTCGGCGTGCGGGGGCCCACCTCGTCATACTCGACAGCCGCGAGCTTCCCTACGATCGACCGCGGCTGATCCCGCTGCTCTGGGGGCCGCCCCCGCCGGGCTTGGACGTTCTCCGCGACTTCGATGCGGCTCCGGGCGACCGGCTGCGGATCCTGGCGGTCAACGAGCGTGGGTGAGCCGCCGGGACGCCCTACACCGATCCTGGTCGTATCAAACCATGGCCACATCGTCGGCGGCGGGGAGCTGAGCCTGATGGATCTTCTCCGTGGACTCGATCGCGGCCGCTGGGCGCCGACGCTGGTCGTTCCTGAAGACGGCGGCGTGGCTTCCCGCGGGCGCGATCTCGGGCTCCCCGTCCACGTGATTCCGCTTCCCACGCTGTGGCGCCCCGGGCCCGGAGTCGTCCGGAGCATCGTGGCGCTCGGCCGGCTGGCGCGGACGACCGACGCCGCCCTGATCCACGCCAACGGCTCGCGCGCCATGATCTACGGGGGGCTTGCCGGGCGGTCGGCCGGGCGCCCCGCGATCTGGCACGTACGAATCGCCGAGAGCGATGGCGCCGTCGACCGCGCTCTCTGCGCGCTCGCGAGCGGAGTGATCGCGACGTCGCGGGCCGTGGCGCGGCGCTTCCCCTGGGCGCCGCGGAAGGTCCGGCTGATCCCGAACGGCGTCGATCTCGTGCGCTTCACCCCGCGTGCGCCGTCGGGAGCGCTCGGCGCGGTCCTCGGCGTGCCACCGTCGGCGCCGGTCGCGATGTCGGTCGGGCGCTTCGTTGCCGAGAAAGGCTACGGGTGTCTGCTGGACGCCGCGGCGCGGATCGAGCGGACCAAGCCCGGCGTGCACTGGATCCTCGTCGGCGACGGCGAGCTCAAGGGCGAGCTCGGGGCCCACGCGCGACGGCTCGGACTCGAGTCGCGGGTGCACTTCACCGGATGGCGCGACGACATCCCCGACGTGCTGGCACTCTGCGACGTGTTCGTCTGTCCGTCGCAGAATGAGGGGTTCGGCCGCGTGCTGATCGAGGCGATGGCGATGGCCAAGGCCGTGGTCGCCACTGCCGTCGGCGGCATTCCCGAGATCGTGCTCGACGGCGCGACGGGGATTCTGGTGCCGTCTGGCGCACCCGCCGCGCTCGCCGATGCGGTGCGCGCCGTGCTCGATGATCCCGCCCGCGCGTCGCGCCTCGGCGCCGCCGGTCGCGCGAGGGCGGAGTCGACATTCAGCCTGGCGGCCCACGTCGACGCCGTGGAGCGCGCGTACACGGAGGTGCTCGGAGCCGGTCGTGCGGAGGGTGAGCTCGCGCCCATCGAGGAGCGAGAGCGCTGATCCGGCTCGGCGTCGACGGGCGCGAGCTACGGCGGGGCGTGCGCACCGGTATCGCCCGGTACCTGCTCGAGGTGCTCCGCGCCGCCTCGCGCGACGGCTGGTCGTGCGTCGTCTATGGCGACGCCGGTGCGCGCCTCGACGAGGCGCTCCCGGGCGTCGGCTTCAGCGTGCTCCGCGCTCCGTGGACCCAGTGGTGGGATCAGGTGAGCTTGCCGCGGGCGCTCGCCCGCGACCGCACCTCGGTGTTCCTGTCGCCGTATTACAAAGGACCACTGATTGCTCCGTGCCCTGTCGTGCTGACGATCCACGATCTCTACTTCATCGGCTATCCGGGACGGCGCCGGCCCGTCTACGACGCCACGATCACATGTCTGGCGCGCCTGTACGCCGCGCGCTCGGCGGCCATCGTGACCGACTCGGAGTATTCCAAGCGCTCGATCGTGACCCGGCTCGGCGTAAGCTCGTCGAAGGTGAGCGTGATCCCGGTCGCCCTGGGCCCCGAGTTCAGGCCGGTGCCGCCGTCCCAGGCGGTCAGGACCCGGTACGGTGTCACGACGCCCTACATTCTCTACGTGGGAAACTTCATGCCGCACAAGAATCTCCCCCGTTTGATCCGCGCCTTCGCCCTGCTCCCCGACGAGCAGCGCGATCGGTACACGCTCGTCCTGGCCGGCGGCTACGGGGATGGCCGGCCCGTGCTGGCTCAGCTCGCCGCTGGGCTCGGCGTGGAGGGCCGGGTGATCTTTCCCGGGCGGATCGACGACCAGGATCTCCCCGCGCTCTACTCCGGGGCCGCGGCGTACGTCTTGCCGTCCCTGGAGGAGGGCTTCGGGGCGACCGTGGTCGAGGCGATGGCCTGCGGAGCGCCCGTGGTCGTCTCGAACCGCGCCGCGCTGCCCGAGGTGGTCGCCGACGCGGGCCTTCTGTTCGACGCCGAGCGGGAGCGAGAGCTCGCCGTGGCGCTCGCCCGCGTCCTGTCCGACGCCGGGCTCGCCGAGGATCTCCGCCGGCGCGCAGTCGCGCGCGCGGGGTTCTTTACGCCGGAGCGGACGTCCGGGCGCGTCCTGGACGTCCTGCGCGGCGTGCACGCGGGCCGCGTGTAATGCGCCTCGGGCCGCGTGGTCCCGCCCCCCTACCGCACCCGCCCGTCGTCTCCGCCTGCGGTGAAGTCTTCGCATGAGCTTTGGGACGGAACACTAGATGTGCGGCATCGCCGGCCATGTCGGCCCGACGGCGCGCGAGCTCATGCCCGCGATGCTCGGGCTCCTCAAGCACCGCGGGCCTGACGACTCGGGAATCCACTCCTCGGCCGACGTCGGCCTCGGGATGACGCGTCTGGCGATCATCGATCTCGTGACGGGCCAGCAGCCCATGAGCGACCCCACGGGACGCTACTGGATCGTCTTCAACGGCGAGATCTACAACTTCCGCCAGCTGCGGACCGTGCTGGAGGCCGGCGGTCGTCGGTTCCGGACGAGGAGCGACACCGAGGTCATCCTCCACGCCTATGCCGCGTACGGCGAAGCGTGCGTCGAGCGCCTCTCCGGCATGTTCGCCTTCGCCATCTGGGACGGCGCCGAGCGGCGGCTGTTCCTCGCTCGTGACCGGCTGGGAAAGAAGCCGCTCTACTACTGGCACCGCGGGCACCTGTTCCTCTTCGCCTCGGAGCCCAAGGCGCTTCTTTGCCATCCGGCGGTCTCCCGGGGGCTCGACTGGCCCGCGTTCCATCACTACCTCGCGTTCGGCTACACGCCCGCCGCGCGCTCGATTTTCGACACGATCCACAAGCTCCCGCCGGCCCACACGGCGATGCTCGTCGACGGGCGCCTGACGCTCACCCGCTACTGGCAGCTCCCACTGGGCGTCGCGGCGGCGCGGCCGCGGCTCCGGCCCGCGGAGAGCGCCGCGGCGGTGCGAGAGGGATTGCGCGAGGCGGTGCGGCGCCGCCTCGAAAGCGACGTCCCGCTCGGCGTCTTCCTCTCGGGAGGCATCGACTCGAGCGCCGTGGTCGCCAGCATGCGCGAGGTGACGTCGGGCCGGATCGCGACCTTCTCGGTGGGCTTCGGCGGCATGGCGCCGTCGTACGACGAGTTGCCGTACGCGCGGCTCGTCGCGAAGCGCTTCGAGACCGATCACCACGAGGAGATCCTCGAGCCCGACGTGCAGGCGATGCTCCCGGCGATCGTCCGCGCGTTCGACGAGCCGTTCGCCGACTCCTCCGCGATCCCGACGTACATCGTGGCCCAGGCGACGGCGCGTCACGTCAAGGTCGCGCTGTCGGGGATCGGCGGCGACGAGACCTTCGGCGGTTATCCACGCTATCTCGGCCTCCGCGCGTCGAAGCTCCACGGGAGGCTCCCGCGCTGGCTCCGCCACGCGTCGCGCGCGCTGGCCCGGCGGCTGCCCGACTCGGCGTCCAGCCGAAACTGGAGCGACTGGGCTCGGCGCTTCACCGATCACCCCGATGCCACCCTGTGCGATCGATACATCGGCTGGACGCGTTTCTTCGGCGACGCGGAGCTGGTGGGACTCGCCCGGCCGGCGCTGGCGGAGCATCTCGAGCCCGGCGTGGACGCGTCCCAGCAGGAGGCGTTCGCCGCGGGCGGACACGGCGACCCCGTGGACGGCGCGTTTCGCCTCGATCTCACCACCTATCTTCCGGACGATCTCCTCGCGATGGCCGATCGGATGAGCATGAATCACTCCCTCGAGGTCCGCGCCCCGTTCTGCGACCACCGAATCGTCGAGGAGAGCCTGCGCCTGACCCCGCAGATCAAGATTCCCGGTGGTCGCCTGAAGGGGCTTCTGAAAACCGCCTTCACCGGAGTCTTGCCCGAGGAGGTGCTCGCCCACCGAAAGCAAGGTTTCATGATCCCGCTCGGAGACTGGCTCCGCCGCGACCTTCGCGCGACGCTGGAGGACCTCCTGGGAGCCCACCAGGTGCGTGCGCGGGGCCTCTTCGACGTCGACGCCGTGGAGGGCCTCAAGCGCGAGCACCTGAGCGGCGCGCGGACTCACGCGGACCGCCTCTGGACGCTGATGATGGCCGAGCTGTGGATGCGCGAGTACCTCGACCAGCACGGACTCTGGACGCTCCGGTGACGGGCGCGTGAACGACCCGCTCCGCGTCCTCATGGTCTCCGACGTATCGCCGTCGTACCCGGCGGGCGGGGGAGAGCGGATGCTCTGGGAGCAGGCGCGGTGTCTCGCGGCGCGCGGTCACGACGTGCGTGTCGTGAGTCGCGCCGATTCCGATGCGGCCGGGCCTGTTTCCCTCGAGCGGGAGGGCGTCCGGATTCGCCAGTTTCCCCTGGATCGGCGCTCGGTCGCGCGATTCATCAGGAGCTCGATCCTCGGGGCGCGGCGCGCGACGGCGGACGAGCTGGCGCGGCAGACGGCGGACGTCCTGCACCTGCACCAGCCCCTCGCCGGCTATGGAGCGCTCGCCTCCCGGGCCGGCGGTCGACTGCCGAGCCTCTACAGCTTCTATTCGCCGGCGCCGCTCGAGTACCGGTCGCGCCGCGGGATGACCGCACGCCATCGGGCCGGCCTGGTGGGCGCGAGCGGGGCCGCAATACTGTGGGCGTTCGAGCGCGCGTGCCTCCGACGTGTCACGCTGGTCCACGTTCTCAGCCACTTCGCCGCCGATCAGGTCTGGAAGCTCTACGCCGTTGCGAGGGAGCGCATCGTCATGATCCCCGGCGCGGCGGCGACGGAGCGCTTCCGGCCGGCCGCCGATCGCGGCGCGGTCCGGCGCGCGCTCGGGATCGCCCCGGACCGATCGCTCTTGTTCACGGTCAGAAACCTCGAGGCCCGCATGGGCCTCGACAATCTGCTGCACACGATGGCGATCGTGAAGTTGCGGCGGCCGGACACCCTGCTGCTGATCGGGGGAGCCGGCTCTCTGCGCGGGGTCCTCGAAGCGCAGAGCCGCGCGCTCGGGGTCGACGACCACGTGAAGTTCCTTGGGTTCGTGCCCGACGAGGCGCTCCCCGGCTACTATCAGGCGGCCGACGTCTTTGTCCTTCCGACACGCGAGCTCGAGGGCTTCGGGCTC
>WNGA01000990.1_pt1 | contig 43761 bp, 44 predicted proteins | sample 5400061 | NCBI WGS metagenome assembly WNGA01 (sample SAMN13153366, study PRJNA577476) | soil metagenome | isolation source: 100 cm soil or saprolite under grassland replicate 2 | place: USA:California | collected 2016-06-15 | reverse complement strand
CGTCGGCTTCGGCGGAACGACGTTGGCCACGCTGTTACCCGAGCGCGTTCCTCATGCGGCGGCGAGCGCCGCAGCGTTCAGACGCCTCGAGCACGAGGAATGCGAGCGCAGCAGGAGCAAAGAAGAGCCCGCCCTCCCAGGTGAAGATGACGCAGAGCGGGACAAGGAGGAGAGCGAGCGCGATTCGCAGGCCGGACGGAGCGCGCGACCAGATCCAGCTAACCAGCGCGATGGCGAGAAGCCACAGGACGAGCAGCGGCCAGGCCACCGGCCCGACCAAGACCAAGATGGAGAGCCATCCGGCGCCGGCCAGTGTGGTTGGGATGAGCTCGGAGGAGCGCATCTCCTTGAACGCTACTCGTGATCGCTGGCCTCGAGCATCTTCCCTTCACAACACCAACTTCGCCGGTCGAGTTCCGACGTACATGGCAACGCAACCCGACCAGCGATGGCGTCAGCAGCCCGGCCGCCTTCCCCCAGGAGCGCTTGCCCGCGCCCGCTCCATCGAGCGAGCGAACGACAGCAAGCGCTGTGCGGAGAACGGCCCCGAGAGCCCGTAGCGCCCCTGGAGAGTGCGCTTGGTCGCCGGCCAGAGCAGCGTGGCGAACTGCTTTCCGTCCAGCCTCGCTCCTGGGGAGAGATGGAGATGGGAGGAGGCGAGAAGCGCCCGCTGGTCGCCGATTCTGATCGCCCGGAGGTTGTTGCTTGCAACCTGGTCGGTGGTCGTACTGCTCTGCTCGCCAGACCGCCACAGCCTGTGACAAGCAGCACGAGCACAGCAACCGCGGGCAGGCACCCGCCGAGTCGTCCCACGACGGACCGATCTTAGGTCGCCAGCATCGGGCTTTCTAGCCACGACGATGCGGTGGTGGGACCGGATCGGCCCGAGAGTCCGTATGAGTGTCAGACCGCGAACCGGAAGAAGACAAACGTGCGCGCGAGGAACACGCTCGTTCTCGGCTTGATCACACTCAGCCTGAGCACCGGCTGCGGCGACTCGGGATCGAACAGCTCGAGTCCCGCGGCCAACTCGAACCGCCTCGAGGTCGAACGTGTCCAGATGACGCTGAGGCCGGGGTGGCGAGTCGCATCGGAGACGCTGACGCCGCGCCTCGTAAGTCCCCACGAGGTCGTCTCGGTCGGAACGTTTCGCATGCTCCCAGGCGGGCGGTGTAGCCAGCTTCCTGAGAGGGCGTACTCGGACATGGGAGCTGAGGACGGAATCATCACGGTCATGGAGCGACACAGGCCGCCCGGCGATAAGCCGTATCCAAAGAGACCGGCCCGGTTCCGCTTCCATCCCAGCTCATTCGAGTGCCTCCCGCGGGACCTGGACGGCGAGGTGTACGTCTTCAGCGATGAGGGGCGAAACTTCAATGCCTTCGCAGCCATTGGCGAGGACGGCTCCATCTCGCAGATGCTGGCGATCCTGGACAGCTTCCAGGCGCGGCGTCGCTAAGGACATCGTCGTCACTTGGAACTCTTCTCCTGGAGGATTGGCTGAAGCTCCTCAGCCGTCGGGCAACCCTCGACGGGGTAGCCCGGGGACTGCTGATAATCCGACAGCGTCTTCTCCCCCGCCAGCATCTCGCGGAGGAAGTCTTGGACTTCCTTGGGACATGTGGAGTCAGGGCTGAGCGCTGGCGCTGGCACCGGCACCGGCGTGTCCGATCCGCCGAACTCGCTTTCGGCGGCGATGGCACCGGGAACGACGATCCCTGCGGCCAGTAGGGCGAGACCGCCACGTCGCAACCGCCGGCCCACACGCGACCCCAACTGGGCGCGGGCCACTCGGACGAACTCATCGCCGAGCTCGTCGCGGAACTGTTCAAGCGCCGGCAGCCGATCCCGCTTCTCGAACTTGTCGGTCATGCTCGTACCTCCTCAAACGTAGGGTTGCCACCCAGCGCGACCGCAAGCGAGCGCAGGCCGCGCGAGACGCGGGCTCGGGCCGCTTGCTCCGAAATCTCCAGGCGCTCGGCGACCTCGGCGTACGAGAATTCCTCGACCACCCGGAGCCACAGCGCGTCTCGCTGGGAGCGGCGGACACGCTGGAGCTCGGTTCGGAGGGCGCTTCGAAGGCCCGCGAGGTCCGCCAGCTCCTCAACTTCGGCCCGCCGATCCGCGCGAAAGCGACCACGGGCCATGTATGCCTGCGCAAACGTCTCGGCTGTCAGCTCAAGCGCCAGATCCGCGTCGCACACCCTCCGTGCCAGGTAGGCGAGGACACGCTCGAAATGCTGTTTGTAGAACTCGGCGAAGACTTCCGGTTCGCTGGTCGAGCGCCGCAGCATTTGCGCCGGGTTCTGATCGATCACATCTCCTAAGTGCCGCAACGGGCCTGCGATGTGACACCCAACGAACCCGTTTCTGTTCCGCTATAGCGTGTTCAAGCGCGGGTTCGCTGGTTCAGGAGCAGCTCGGCCACGCGGAGGTCGAGGTCGGTCGTCACCTTGAGGTTCTCAGCCGGCGCGGGATGGATGAGGACCTTGCCTCCCGCCTTCTCGACCAGCATCGCCTCGTCGGTGGCGGCCGCGATCCGCTGGGGATCGGCGTCGAGGGCCTCGCGCAGCACCTGGGTCCGGAAGACCTGCGGCGTCTGAGCGGCCCAGAGGTGGTCGCGGCTGACCGTCTGGGCGACGGTCGGGCCGCCGCGGACGATCTCGCCCTTCGGTGGGCGCGGCTCGCGGGCGCGCTTCACGGTGTCGGTGAGCGGGGCCGCGGCGATCACCCCGGCGGCGTCGGGCCGTGAGGCGAGCTTCGCCACCAGCTCGTCGATCAGCTCGGGGGTGACGAGCGGGCGGGCGGCGTCGTGGACGGCGACCAGCTCGGTGTCGACCTTCTCGAGCGCCGCGGCCACCGACCGCGAGCGATGCTCGCCACCGGCGACGCCGACCACGCCGTCGCCTAGCTCGTCCTCGCTCCCGGGCGGCACCGCGACGACCACCGGTCCGACGCTCTCCGCCCGGGCGAACGCCTCGAGCGACCACTCGACGAGCGGGCGGCCGGCGAGCTCTACGAAGGCCTTCGGGCCGCCCGCTCCGAGGCGCTCTCCGGAGCCGGCGGCCGCGATGACGGCGGATGCTGCTGGGCTGGGTGCTTTAGGCAGACGCCTTGGCGCCGAAGCGCTCCTCCAGCAGATCGTCCAGGTAGGCCTCGGCGCCTTCCTCGTCCTTGCCGAGGGCGTACATGAACTCCGACGCGAGGATCTTCTTCGCCCGCGTGTACATCTGCTTCTCGCCGGTGGAGAGCCCCTTCTCCCACTCGCGAATCGCCAGGTTGCGGACCACCTCGGCCAGCTCGAAGACGTCCCCCGTCTTGATCTTCTCGCGGTTGTGCTTGAACCGGCGGTTCCAGTTCTTCGGCATGTCCGAGACCTCGCCGGTGAGCACGTCGATCACCTTCTTGACGTCGTCGCCGTCGATCACCCGCCGCAAGCCGGCCCGATGGGCGTTCTCGCAGGGGACCATGACGGTCATGTCGTTATGAAGGATCTTGATCGTCAGGTAGTCCCGCTTCTCGCCGAGAAGGTCCTTGCTCTCCTTCTTCAGCACTACCCCGGCCCCGTGGTGCGGATAGACGACGTTGTCCCCAACGTCGTAGGTGCACTCGACGGGGCCGAGCTCGTCGTCGAGCTCGATCGATTCCTCGGTAGCTAGCTCAGGAATAGCGGCCTCCTTCTGTAGAGACGGCCGCTGGGCGGCCGTCGGGTTCACGATTAGCGGTCAACGATGTCGACCTCCTGAAGATTGCGAAGACCCTCGCGGATCTCCCTCGCGCGCGTGGCGCCCACGTCGTCGACGGACTCGAGTTCGGTCTCGGTGGCGTCAACGATGGCGTCCAACTCGCCGAAGCGTTGGATGATCTTCTGGACCACGAGGCGGGGCAGCCGCGGAATCCGCGACAGCGCCCGGTAGCCGCGCGGCGAGACGGCGAAGTCGATCGTGCTGGTCTTGCGGTCGTAGCCGAGCAGCTCGGCGAGGCGACCGAAGTCCAAGAGCTCTTGGTGCGGAAGCCTGGCGAGCTCGGAGAGGATGCGCTCCAGGTGCTGCTCGGTGTCCGAGACGCTGTAGTCGCGCACGAGCGCCGCCCGTTCGGCCATCACGCCGACGACCGTTTCCTCGAGCTGCATCTCGATCAAGCGCCCCTCGGTGCCGAGCTCGATGATGTAGCGCTCGACCTCGGCCGCCATGCGCGTGACCAGCTCGGCCCGCTGGAGCGCCGACAGCACGTCGTGAAGGGTGACGCCGCCGAGGAACTCGAGACTCGTGAGGCGCGTGGACACCTGGTCCAGGCGGGCGCGGTACTTCTCCAGCGTCGCGAGCCCCTGGTTCGCCTTCGAGAGGACCGTCGGGATGTCCTGGAGGATGTACTTCATGCCCTCGACGTAGAGGGAGACCACGTCGCGGCGCTGCGAGATCGCGATCACCACGGCCTTTGTCTGCTTCGAGACGCGCTCGGCAGTCCGGTGCCGGGTCCCTGTCTCCATCGAGAGAATCGTGGGGTCGGGCATCAGCTGGACGTTGGCCCAGCAGATCCTCAGCTCCTCGGGGTCGAGGACGATGGCGCCGTCCATCTTCGCGAGCTGGTAGAGCAGCCCCGGCGTGTAGTCGATGTCGAGCCTGATCCCGCCGCTGAACAGGAACGAGACCTCGTCGGCCTCGGCGATCAGGATCAGCCCGCCCGTGCGCGCATGGATGATGTTGTCGATGCCCTCGCGCAGCGCGGTCCCGGGCGCGACCATGTCGAGCGCCCGGAGGAGCCGGGGGTCGAGTCGAGCTTCAAGCTCGTGCAACTCGTCCCCGACATGCGAACCCATCGTGCGATCCATGATGGCAAAAAGCCCCTGCTCCTCGCGCGGTCGCGAATCCCTTGTGGAGAGGTCGGATTAGGCATTGTCAAGTCGTAGCCGAACCCGCCCGCCTGGATGACGCGTCCTCAGGCTGCCTTCGCGATGCGCTCTCGGCCGGCGCCCGCGAAGGCTTCGCCAAGCGTCTCGCGCAAATTTCGCCGGGCGTCGAGCCCCTGGATCGCCTCCCCGGCCTTCGGGCCCCTCACGGGCCCGAGCCCGAACTTGAGCGCCTCGGCGACGCGGCGCTCGGGATGGGCCACGAAGCGGAGCTCGCCCGTGAGCCCGATCTCCCCGAAGCAGGCGAGCGGTGTGCCGCCGGCGCCGCGAAGCGGCTCGCCGCGATGGGCGGAGGCGAGGGCAAGGGCGACGGCCAGATCGGCCCCCGGCTCGTCCACGCGCACGCCCCCTGCCACGTTCACGAACACGTCCGCCGAGGCCAGGGAGGGACCGCCGTGCCGGGCGAGCACCGCGAGCACCATTGCCAAGCGGTTACGGTCGATGCCGGTGGCGACGCGGCGCGGCGGGACGATCTCGGTCGGCGCCACCAGCGCCTGCACCTCCACCAGGAGAGGCCGCGTTCCCTCCATGGCGCACAGCACGCAGGAACCGGGCGCGTCGCTTGCCTCGCCGACGAATCGCGCGGAGGGATCGGCGACCTCGACCAGCCCGCCCGAGCGCATCTCGAACACGCCGACCTCGCTGGTCGCGCCGAAGCGGTTCTTGAGCGCCCGCAGCGTTCGGAAGCTGCGCTCGCGCTCGCCCTCGAAGAGAAGCACGCAGTCGACCAGGTGCTCGAGCACCCGCGGGCCCGCGACCGTACCGTCCTTGGTCACGTGGCCGACGAGGATCACCGCGATGTCAAGCCGCTTCGCGACCTCCATGATGGCCCCCGCCGCCTCGCGGACCTGCCCCACGGATCCGGGCGCTCCGGTCATGTCCGCGGAATGGAGGGTCTGGATCGAGTCGATCACGCACACGTCGGGGCGCTCCGCCTCGAGCGTGGCGAGAATCGCCTCCACCGAGGTCTCCGCCAGCGCCGGAACCGCAAGCGCGTGCTCACCCAGGCGCTCGGCCCGCAGCCGCACCTGCGCCGCCGACTCCTCTCCCGAGATGTAGAGGACGCTGCGGCCCCCACCCACGAGGTTCCCGAGCGCCATGCCGGTGAGCGTGCTCTTGCCGATCCCCGGCGAGCCCCCGAGCAGTACCAGCGAGCCGGGGACAAGACCACCGCCCAGCACCCGGTCGAGCTCGGCGATCCCGGCCAGCAGCCGGTCGACCGCCGGGGCCTGGACGTCGCGCAGCGCTACCGGGCGCGGCGGTGCGCCCGCTCGAGCGGGCTCGCGGCCGCCTCTGCGCCCGCTGCGCGACTCGCGGCGCATCGCCTCGACGAGCGTGTTCCACTCGCCGCACCCAGGACAGCGACCGGTCCAGGCGAGGGCCGAGTGGCCGCACTCCTGGCAGACGAAATGGGAGTCGCGACGCGCCATGGGGTATCCCAGAGTAGGAACCCCGCCCGACGCCACCACGACCCGCCGACGGGGTGGGGCGGGCCGAGTCCCGGCGGCAGCGCACCCCGGATTGTGTGCCACATGCCATGTGGCCACAATCCGGGAGCGCGCGCCGACGGGACTCGGCCCGCCCTACTTCAGAGGCCGTAGACGTCGGTCGCCAGCTCACGGAGCTGGCGCAGGTACGGCGCCGGGTCGATCGGCCCGCCGACGACGCGCTCGATCAGCTCCCTCGGCATGAACTTGTTGCCGTGCCGGAACAGGCGCTCCGAAAGCCAATCGTGAAGCGGCGCCAGCTCGCCGCGACCGATCCGCTCGTCCAGATCCGGCAGGTCCTCTGCCATGGCGTCCCAGATCTGTCCCGCGATCACGTTGCCCAGGCAATACGTGGGGAAGTAGCCGAATGCCCCGGAGCTCCAGTGGACGTCCTGGAGCACCCCGCTGGCGTCGTCCGGGACATCGAGCCCGAGATACTCGGAGGTGCGCGCGTTCCAGGCCTCGGGAAGGTCGGAGAGCTCGAGCTCGCCGTCGAAGATCGCGAGCTCGAGCTCGAAGCGCATCGCTATGTGCAGGTTGTAGGTGACCTGATCGGCCTCGACGCGGATCAGCGACGGCTCGATCTTGTTGGCCGCCCGATGGAGCGTCTCGGCGTCGACGGCAGAAAACTGATCGGGAAACAGCTCCCGCAGCCGCGGCAGCTGCTGCCCCAGGTACGGACGCCCCCGCCCCACCCAGTTCTCCCAAAGGCGACTCTGGGACTCGTGGAAGCCGAGCGACGACGGGCTCGCCAGCGGGGACCTCCATAGCTCCCGGGGCATCCCGTTCTCGTACATCCCGTGCCCGGCCTCGTGGACAACGGTCCACAGCACGGTCCCGAGGTAGCCCTCATCGAAGCGGGTCGTGATCCTGATGTCTGCGGGCGAGATCGCGGTCGCGAAGGGATGCACGGTTGGGTCGAGGCGCCAGGCATCGGGCTGGAGGGGCAGCCCGGCGACAATCCAGCGGGCAAGCTGCTCTTGGGCGGCGAGCGGAAAGCGACCGTAGAGGCAGGAGTCGTCGACCGAACTACCGCGCTCGGCGACCGCGGCGACGACCCGGCGGACACCCTCGCGAAGCTCGCCCAGGATCGCCGTGATCTCGGGCGTCGTCATGCCCGGCTCGAAGTCGTCCAGCAGCGGGTCGTATGGATGCTCGAAGCCCTCGAACCCATCGAAGCACTCGGCGTAGCGCCGCGCGAGCTCGACGTTTCGCTCCAGGTGGGGCAGAAAGGCCGGGAAGTCCGAGGCCTCGCGTGCCTTCACCCACGCATGCTCGGCGAGCGATGACGTGCGGGTGATCTCGGCCCGAAGCTCGGCGGGCACCCGCCGCGCCTTCTCCCACTCGCGCCGCGCCACCCGCACGAGGCTCGCGTCGACCGAGTCGTACGGGAGCGCGGCGACGTCCTCCCCGGCTCGATCGAGGAGTTCACCGAGCGCGTCCGAGGTCAGCCGCTCGTGACGCACCCGGGCGAGCGTCGCCACGAGCTCGGCCCGCGACTCGGCGCCCGCGGGCGGCATCTGGGTCCGCTCGTCCCAGGCAAGCAGCGCTTGGGCGCGGTCGAGGTCGCTGATCTCGGCCAGGAGCCCTCGCAGCCGGTCGACGTCGCTCTGCACGCTGAGAACCTATCCATGGGAAGCTCCGGCCATGCGGCTGATCACCTTTCGGGACCCGGGCGGGGCGGTCCGGATCGGTGAGCTCGACGCCGAGCGCGTCCACGTGCTCGTCGCTCATTCGATGCTCGACTGGCTGGCCGGCAGGGGCAGGCACCGCACCAAGATCCGGTACGACCTCCACTCCGTAACGCTCCTGGCGCCCTTGCCCGAGCCGCCGAGCGTGCGTGACTTCTACGCGTTTGAGCGCCACGTCGCGGCGGGTTGGCGACGACGGGGCGCGGAGATCCCCGAGTACTGGTACGCCGCCCCGGCGTTCTACTTCTCCAACCCGGCTTCGATCCGCGGTCCCAGCGAGCCCATCGCGCGTCCCGCCGTCACGGGGATGCTCGACTTCGAGCTCGAGATCGCCGCGGTAATCGAGAGCGATGGGCGGATCGCCGGGTTCACGCTGATGAACGACTGGAGCGCCCGCGACGTCCAGAGCCGCGAGGTAACGGTGGGCCTCGGGCCCCACAAGGCCAAGGACTTCGCCACCAGCCTCGGACCGTGGCTCGTCACCCCCGACGAGCTCCCCTATGAGAAGGGCCGCCTGAGCCTCGAGGCGACGGTTGCCGTCAACGGGCGCGAGCTCTCACGTTGCGATGCCTCCGAGCAGCACTTCGGCTGGCCGGACCTGGTGGCTCAGGCCGGGCGCGACACTCGCCTGCAGCCCGGCGATGTGCTCGGCTCCGGGACGCTCGCGGGCGGCTGCCTGCTCGAGCTCGGCGCGCAGGACTTCGGCGACGGCCGGGGCGAGCGCTGGATCGAGCCGGGCGACGTGGTGTCGCTTCAGACGGAGGAATTAGGGACCCTCGAGAATCCGGTCGTTGCCGCTCGCTGAACGGCTTGCCCCCGTAGGGGGGTCGCGGTTAGGATCGGCGCACACCAACCCTTGGGGGCCGAGAGATGCACGCAAGGTTGAGCACGATCCAGATGGACCCTTCGAAGCTCGACGAGGCCGTCGCGCGCTTCGAGGAGGAAGACCTATCGCAGCTCCAGCAGCTCGACGGGTTCAGGGGACTCACCATGCTCGTGGATCGCTCCAACGGCAAGCTGGTAGGGACCGCCTACTGGGACTCAGCGGAGCAGATGGCCGCGAGCGAGGACACGGTCAACCAAATTCGCCAGCGGGTCGCCGACACGGGCGGCGCGAGCGAGCCGCCGCAGGTCGAGCGCTTCGAGGTCGCGATCGACACCTTCGTCAGCTGAGCCGCGTACAGCGGAAGGGTTTGGTGGCCACGAGCCACCAAATCCTTCAATCGTCGCCCTCCGCGGGCCCTTCAGGCTGCCTTCGGCGCTTCGGTCGGCGCCCCGGTCTCGTCGAGCTCCTCGCGCAGGTCGCGGACCCTGGCGCGGTAGGCCGCCTCGTCGCCGCCGCATAGGTAGGTCCCCCAGCGCGCACCGTTGTGTACATGGGGGACCTCGTCGGCGAGGAGGTAGTCGAACACCTGCGCGATCTGCTCCTGGCCCCGCTCGACCAGCACCCGGCGCCGGCGGGAGTGCCGCCACATCGCATTCTGCTCGCTCGTCGAGTTGAACAGGGCCAGGCGGCCCAGCAGGTCGTGGGAGTAGACCGACTTGAAGTAGGAGAAGCCGACGGGATAGTCGCCCCACGCGCAGCCGAGCTCGGCGGGCATCACCAGGTGGTGGAGCCTCGCGTGGCGCACCTCGTCCCAGATCTGTCGGGCCATGTCGACGTGAAAATCCCACGGCATGCCCGGATGCTCGTGTGAGTTGCGGGCCATCAGCTCCGCCGCGCAGAGCTCGGCGTCCATCAGCGCGTGGAAGAAGTGGCGCTGCTCCTCGGGCTCGACCGGGACGTGGTTGAGGTCCGGATCGTTGACGTAGAGCTCGCGGACGAGGTAGGGATCGCCTTCCGGGGTCACCTCGACGAAGGGGTCACGCGCCGGCTCCTCCAGGGCAGGCATCACACGCAACGACCGCGGCTTCGCCTTGAGCCGGATCGGCCAGGACCCCAGGTCCTCGGAGACGGAGACACTCCGCGAGGACATCTCCTCCATGTGCCGCCCCTGCCGCTCCACCAGCTTCGTCAGCAGCCGCAGCGACGGCTCGTCGGAGACGGGGTCGAGCGCCTCGAGGTGGATCTGCATCGCGCGTACCAGCGCCGGCTTCGCCTCGCCATAGGCGATCGCCACGTAGTCGCCCGGCGTCCGGGCCCCCTCCATCCGGTCGAGCAGGGCGGCGAGCTCCTCGCCCGGCGATCCGGGGTAGTCGCTCGGGTGCCGGAGCTCGTATAGGCGCCGTTTCACACGGGAGACCGCGCGGGCGTCGTCGTGGAGGTGGTCGCCGAGCCGATACTTGACCTCAAACTCCGGCGCCAGGGGCAACCACCCGCACGACAGGTGCGCCAGCTCGCGCAGGACGTGGAGATAGTTCGAGAACCGGATCGCGTTCTCGTCGACGTCGTAGCCCAGGCGCAGGGACTCAGGCGGTGGCGCCATGGGCCACCTCCTCGTCTGCCACCTCCTCCGCCAGCAGGCGGCGCTTGTGGCGGCCGACCACGCTCGGCAGCAGCCCGCCGCCGGCCGAAACGTTGATCACCGCCCGGTCGGAGATCCTGGTGATCATCCCCGCGTATTGCCCGCCGATCCCGAAGGGGTTGATGTTGAAGCGCTTGAGCCGCATCTGTACGTGGCCGTTCTCGACCGTGGGGAACATCTCCTCCGGCACCGGGACGTACTCCTGAACGACGAAGTCGCCGAGCTCGGCGTGATCGATGATGATCCGATCCCACTCGGATTGGTCGGTCTCGATCCCAAGTGAGACGCCATGGCCGCCGTACTCGGAGGCGGGCTTCAACACCAGCCGCTGGCGGTTGTCGGAGACGAACTCGAGCAGATCGACGACCCACTGGCCGTAGGTGACCCGGCCGGGGCGCAGGATCCGCGACCAGGGGATCGTCTCGGAGATCACCTCCGCCTCGCTCCTGGTTACCAGGTGCGAGAAGCGCGAATCGTCCAGCAACGCGAACAGCTTCTTGTTGTTGGCGACCCGGGCCCGGGCCGGATTCACCACGCAGACGCTGCCGTCGCGGGCGGCGGCAGTGAGGTCCCCCTCCTCGAGATCGTCGATCAGCACCCGGCGATAGACGAGGTGCACGGCGTCGCCCCCTACTCGCAGCACCGAGCCGTCGTAGGCGAGGTCCTCGGTTGTCGCGCAAAGAGCCTCGATGCCCGACTCGCCGGCGGCCGCGCATGCGATCCGAAACTCCGGTACCGAGGGGCTGCCGACCCGGTCGATCAGCGCCAGGCGAGGCCGCTCCGGCAGATCCGGCCGGGTCGAGCGCCGCTGTGCGTAGGCGTCGAGCAGCGTCTCGATCAGCACCGGCAGCATCGGGCTGTAGGCGGTGTCGAACTCGGTCTCGACCCGGGGGAGCGCGATCGCACGCCGGAGGCCCGCGTACAGGACGTCGGTGTAGCCGATCCCAGCCGGGGAGTCGGCGTTGAACTCGAGGAACTTGACCTCGTAGCCGGACAGGAACGCGTCCAGCCGGCAGATCCGCAGCGGCCGCGCATAGCCGGGGTCGACGCGGATCAGCGAATCCTCCAGGGTCGGCAGCGCGAGCTCCGCCTGCAGCCGCTCGTCCGTCGGATACGCGTCACAGAAGCGGTCGAGCACCGTGCACAGGCACTCGACCGCCCGCCGCACCCGGCGAACCTGCCCGGGCGAGACGAAGTGCGGCATGAGCACGAACGGGATCGGGCGCCCGTCGAATACGACGTCGTGCTCCACGAGCCAGTCCCGGATCTCGGCCTCGATATCCACACAGCGGTCGCCCAGCTTCGAGAGCTCGACCAGATGCTGGAGCTTGAGGTTGTTGACGTGATCAATAATTGTCCGCCGCCTCCTCCTGTGCGCGCCTGCGGGCACAGCGCGCCCGAACACCTTGCCCTCGCCTTACGGCTCGGGCATTTGGCTTGTGCTCACGACTCCGGGGGCGGCGGGGTTTCGAACACCTTGCAAGCTTCACTGTGGTCCCTTGCCGTTCGCAACGGGCCGCTCGAGCAAGGTGGAAAGCACCACCTGGGTCTGCGTCCGCAGCACGCCGGGTACCTCGCGGATCCGTTGCAGGGCCTCCTCGAGGTGCTGGGTATCGGCGGCCCGGACATGGATGATCGCGCTCGGGGCGCCGGCGATCGTATAGGCGCCCTCGACCTCCGGATGCGTGGCGACCGCCTCGCGCACCTCGGCGCCCGACATCCGCCCCTCGCAGAACAGTTCCACGAAGGCGTGCGCGTGCCAGCCGAAGGCGGTCGGGTCGACGGTCGCCGAGTAGCCGCGAATCACGCCATCGTCCTCGAGCCGGTCGACCCGGCGCTTGACCGCCGGGGCCGACAGCGAGACCCGCTTGCCGATGTCCTGGAACGAGCGGCGGGCGTTCTCCCGCAGAAGCGCAACGATTTGCTGGTCAATTCGGTCCATTGGACCCCGTTTCGTGCCCTGGACGCAACGTTTCGCGCTTGAGCAACCTTCCTCGGGCGGTAATCATAAAGCGAGCATCGAGGGCTGGCAAGGGCCGAGCGTCCGGCCTCGCGAAACGGAGGAGAACATGGAGACCAAGACCGCCCCCCAGGCAGCCGAGCGGACCATCGACGAGATGCCTTTGCTCGGCATCGACCACATCGAGCTCTACGTCGGCAACGCGGCCCAGGCGGCCTACTGGCTCACGCACGCGCTCGGCTTCGGCGAAGTTGCCTACGCGGGCCTGGAGACCGGGATTCGCGACCGCGTCTCACACGTCCTCGAGCAGGGAAACATCCGACTCGTGGTCAGCGCAACGCTTCATGCGGGCTCCGAAATAGCGCGGCACGTGGCCGAGCACGGCGATGGCGTGAAGGTCATCGCATTGGCGGTACCCGACGCCGAGCAGGCCTACCGGGTGGCGGTACGGCGCGGTGCGCGGGGGATCGAGGAGCCGCACGAGCTCTCCGACGACCGGGGAACCGTTCACGTGGCCACCATCGGTGCCTACGGCGAGACCCTCCACAAGCTCGTCGAGCGAGGCGGCTACGAAGGCCCGTTCCTCCCCGGCTACCGGCCGGCAGACGGCACGGGCTCCGAGAGCGGTCTGCTGCGCGAGATCGACCACGTCGTCGGCAACGTCGAGCTCGGGCGCATGGACGAGTGGGTGTCCTACTACGAGCGGGTGCTCGGCTTCACCGAGATGATCCACTTCTCAGACGAGGACATCTCGACCGAATACTCGGCGCTGATGTCGAAGGTCGTTATCGACGGAGAGGGCCGGATCAAGTTCCCGATCAATGAGCCCGCCGAGGGCAAGCGCAAGTCGCAGATCGAGGAGTACCTGGAGTTCTACGGCGGCGCCGGCGTTCAGCACGTCGCCTTTGCCACCGATGACATCGTCGCCGCGGTTTCGCGCCTCACCTCCCGCGGCGTGAGCTTCCTGCGCACGCCCGAGACCTACTACGAGGAGCTGCCGGGCCGGGTCGGCGAGATCGATCAGGGGATGTCCGACCTCCGTCGCCTCGGCATCCTCGCCGACCGCGACGACGAGGGCTACCTGCTGCAGATCTTCACGAAGCCGATCGGCGACCGTCCGACGCTGTTCTTCGAGCTGATCGAACGCCACGGCTCCCGCGGATTCGGCCAGGGAAACTTCAAGGCCCTGTTCGAGGCAATCGAGCGCGAACAGGCCGAGAGGGGGAATCTCTAGTGCGCTATCACCGTCTGGGCCAGGTCCCGCGTAAGCGGCACGTGCAGTTCCGCGACGACGGACGCCTGCTGGTTGAGGAGGTCCTCGGTTTCGAGGGTTTCTCGGGGAACGAATCGATCCTCTACCACCTGACCTCGCCGTGCCGGATCTCGGAGGCAGGTGCATTTGACCCGATCGAGCACGCCGAGTGGGTCCCCGACGCACACGTCCATCGGCATCTGGTCACCGGACCGACCGAGGCCGAGGGCGACCCGATCACGGGCCGGCGCTGCCTGATGTGGAACGACGACCTCGAGGTCTCGATCTGCAAGCCGGAGTCCGAGGCCGAGGCCTTCTACCGGAACGGAGAGGGCGACGAGCTGATCTTCGTCCACGAGGGGAGCGGCACGCTGGAGACGATCTTCGGCAGCTTGCCCTATCGCGAACACGACTACATCGCGATCCCGCGCGGCACGACCTATCGCTTCGCTCCCGACTCCATGCCGCAGCTGTGGCTCGTCTTCCATACCCCGGGCGAGATCGAGACCCCAAACCGCTATCGCAACCGCTATGGGCAGCTGCTCGAGTCCGCGCCGTACTCGCAGCGCGACTTCCACCCGCCCGAGCGGCTCCTCACTCAGCGCGAGAGCGGCGAGTTCGACCTCGTCGTTCGGGTACGCGGAGGCCTGCAGCGCTACGTGCTCGACTACCACCCCTTCGATGTCGTCGGCTGGGACGGCTACGTGTACCCGTACACGTTCAACATCCACGACTTCGAGCCGCGCACCGGGCGCATCCACCTGCCGCCACCGACCCATCAGACGTTCCAGGGGCCGAAGTTCGTGATCTGCTCGTTCTGCCCGCGCGAGCTGGATTACGACCCCGAGGCGGTGCCCCTCCCGTATCACCACTCGAACGTCCAGTCCGAGGAGATCATCTACTACGTCTCCGGCGAGTTCGGGAGTCGCAAGGGGATCGAGGTCGGCTCGATCACCGTTCACCCGTCGGGGCTTCCCCACGGCCCGCAGCCGGGTCTGGTCGAGAAGTCGCTGGGCAAGCGCCGTACCGAGGAGCTGGCCGTGATGTGGGACACCTTCCGCCCACTTCGGCTCACTGAACTAGCCCGCGAGCTCGACGATCCGGCGTACGCGTACTCGTGGCGGGAGGGCACCCCCTCGCCGGTGGCACAGAGCACGACGGGGTAGCCCGCGCTAGCGCTCCGGGCGCGCCGCGAAGCCCTCGGCGCGAATCGCGTCGAGGATGCGGTTCGAGTGCTCTCGGCCTCCGGTCTGGAGAACGAGCTGGATCGCGGTCTCGCGGACGTGGAGCTCGACGCCCTCGCGGATGTGGGTGACGTCGACGACGTTCGCGCCCTGCTCGGCGACGACGCGCAGGAGCGCGGCGAGCGCCCCAGGTCGATCCGGCACCACCGTCCAGATCACGACGCGCCGCACGGCCGCGGTCTCCCCCAGTCGGATGCACTCGGCCAGTCGCGAGGCATCGACATTGCCGCCGGAGAGCACCACGCAGGTGTCCCCGTCCGCCGCCGGCTCCACCTTGCCGGCGAGGAGCGCCGCCACTCCCACCGCTCCAGCACCCTCGACGACGAGCTTGGAGCGTTCCAGCAACAGCACCATCGCCTCCGCCACCTCGTCGTCCGAGACGGTGGCGATCCCGTCCGCGTAGCGCTCGACCAGCGGCAGGGTGAGCTCGCCCGGCCGCTTGACCGCGATCCCGTCACAGATCGTGCTCGCGGAGCGCGCCCCGATGGGCCGGTGGGCGGCGAGCGACTCGACGTAGGGGGCGCAGGCCTCGGCCTGGACACCGACCACCCTCGCCTCGGGGATTCGCGACTTGATCGCGACCGCGATGCCAGATGCCAGGCCGCCACCGCCGAGCGGCACCACGACCAACCGCGTTCCCGGCGCCTGGCGGGCGATCTCCAGCCCCACGGATCCCTGGCCGGCGACGATCTGGACATCGTCGAATGGCGGGATCAGCGGCCTGTGCTCCCGCTCCGCGAACTCCCGCGCGGCCTCGGCTGCCTCCTCGTATGAGCCCTCGACCAGATGGACCTCGCCGCCGTAGCCCTGCACCGCCGAAACCTTCGCGAGCGGCGCATCCACGGGCATGAAGAGGTCGGCGTGGCTCGAGAGGCGATCTGCGGCGAGCGCCACGGCCTGGGCATGGTTGCCCGCGCTGGCAGCGACCATGCCCGCGTCCAGCTCCTTCCGGCCCATGCGGCTCATCTTGTGGAAGACGCCGCGAACCTTGAACGAGCCCGTCAGCTGGAGGCATTCGGCCTTCAGCACCACCGGCGTGCCCACGCGGCGAGAAAGCTCTCCCGCCGGCAGCACGGGCGTCTCGCGGACCTTGCCGGCGATCAGCTCGGAGGCGCGCTCGACGTCGGCCGCTGTGACCGGCTGGTCGGCTGTGCGGGTTCGCGACATGCCCATCAACCCAGGGTAGAGCGTGCGGAGACCCACGAACGCGCCGCCTGCAAGGGACCGGTTTGGCACCTCGCTCGTAGACTGGAGGCATGACTGCGCGCGCCCGCCTGGTCGGCGTCAACCACGTCGCCCTCGAGGTAGGCGATCTGGACGAGGCCGTCTCCTTCTACGGACGGATCTTCGAGATCGAGCTGCGCGGGCGCGCTCCGGGAATGGCCTTCATCGACATCGGCGACCAGTTCATCGCTCTCTCCGAGGGTCGCACCCAACCGGCCGATCGAGCCCGTCACTTCGGGCTCGTGGTCGACGATCGGGAGGTCGTCCGCACCGCGCTTCGGGAGGCGGGGGTCGAGGTGCTCCCGGGTCGGGGGCTCGACTTCCGCGATCCGTGGGGCAATCACGTGCAGGTCGTCGACTACCGCGACATCCAGTTCACCAAGGCGCCGAACGTGCTCCGGGGCATGGGCCTGGAGGATCTGGAGAAGCGCCCCGAAGCGCTTCGTGAGCTGCGGGAGAAGAACCTCCTCTAGCCACCGCGAGAGGCCTGGTCGGCCCAACGTCCGAGAGCATACGATTGGCGCGCGAGATGGAGGCTCGATCCCTCACCCTTGGAGCGGAGGAGAGCGCCTGGCGGCGACTGAAGGACGCCGCCGACCGCCGGCCGGCGGTGGCCGCATTGATCCTCATCGGCGCGGTCGTGATGATCATGATCATCTCCAAGGGACTTCACGCCGTTGCCCAGACCGGTCTCACAGGGCTCTCGCTGGGGGCGATCTATGCGCTTGGCGCGGTCGGGCTGACGCTCGTCTACGGGATCCTCAGGCTCGTCAACTTCGCGCACGGCGACTTCCTCACGTTCGGCGGCTACGTGGCCTACCTGATGAACGTGACCTGGGGCATGCCGCTGTTCCTCGGGGTCCTGTTCGCGATGCTGGCGACGGCGCTGCTCGCCGTCACCTTCGAGCTGATCATGTGGGGGCCGATGAGGGCACGGCGGGCTGGGCTCCTCCAGCTGCTCTTGATGTCGATCGGGCTCGCGCTCGTGATCCGCTCCGCGGTCCAGTACTTCTGGGGCACCGACATCAAGCTGCTCGCCGTCGACACCACATCGACCGTGAGCTTCCTCGGCTTGCGTATCGGCCGCACGCAGCTGATCGTGGTCGTGGTCGGCTTCGTGACCCTGATCGCGATCGGGCTGATGCTCCGCCAGACCCTGCTCGGCAAGCGGATGCGGGCCCTCGCCGACGACCTCGACCTGGCGGAGACGGCGGGCATCGACACCAGGCGGGTGATCATCTACACGTGGATCTTCGCCGGCGCCCTGGCGGGACTGGCGGGCGTCCTCGCCGCCGCGATCACCTCGCTCAGCCCGGAATTCGGGTTCGACCTGCTGTTGCCGATCTTCGCCGCGGTCATCCTGGGCGGGATCGGTGACGCGTACGGGGCGCTCGCCGGAGGGATGCTGCTGGGGGTCGTGACCGAGTGGTCGACCCTGTTCATCGACGCGCGCTGGAAGGTCGGCGTCGGCTTCGTGGTCCTGATCCTGGTCCTCATCGTGCGGCCTCAGGGGATCTTCGGCAGGGCGAGGGTGGTCTGAGGCGATGCCGGTTGGAGACCCAGGCGCGCTGCTTCCGGTCGGGATCAGCCTCAACTTCTTCACCGACACCGGCTTCTGGATCGGGGTCGGCGTCTTTGCCGGCACCTACGTCCTCGTCGCCCTCGGTCTCCAGCTCAACGTCGGCTACACCGGGATGACCAACTTCGGCGCCGCCGGCTTCATGGCGGTCGGCGCCTACTCGATGGCGATCCTGGTCCTCAAGGCGGGCTTCTCGTTCTGGCTGTCGTTGCCGGCCGCGATGCTGATCGCAATCGGGTTCGGGCTCTTGGTGGGCCTCCCCTCCCTCCGCCTGCGAGCGGACTACTTCGCCATCGCCACGATCGCGTTGGCCGAGATCGTCCGCATCATCGCCCAGAACGCGCGCGGGCTGACCGGCGGCAACCAGGGGCTGTTCTGCGCCGAGGGCGGCGCCGGCGCCTGCTACAACGATGCGTGGACGAGCCTCTCCGGGACGATCGAGGGTTGGCTCCGGGACCTCGGCTGGACGAACCCGGAGTCGCTGGTGCCCCTGCTGCTCGTGGTCTGGATCACCGTGGTCGTAGTCACCCTCGGGCTTGGCTTCATCCAGAAGTCGCCGTGGGGGCGCGTCCTGCGCGCGATCCGCGAGGACGAGGACGCCGCCGAGGCGCTGGGCAAGAACACCCTCGTCTACAAGCTCCAGTCCCTCGCGATCGCCGCCGCGATCGGCGCCATCGCGGGCTTCTTCCTCGCCCTCAACCTCGCCACCGTCCACCCCGAGGACTACGAGCCGCTCGTGACGTTCTTCGCCTACGGAGTACTCGTACTCGGCGGCCTTGCGAGCTACTGGGGTGTGCTGGCCGGCGGGGTGATCTTCTGGGCTGTCCTCGAGGGAACGCGGTTCGTCGAGCTGCCGATCTCCGAGACCCAGATCGCGTCGCTGCGCTTCTTCATCGTGGGGCTGGTGCTGATCCTGCTGATGGCCTTCCGCCCGCAGGGCATGTTCGGCAAGCGCGAGGAGATGGTCCTCGGTGAATGAGTCGGGCGCTGTGGCAGCGAAGTCCAACGGCCGCCGAATTCTCGAGACGGAGGGCGTGGTCAAGCGCTTCGGCGGGCTGCGGGCCGTGGACGGGGCAACGCTCGACGTGCGCGAGGGCTCGATCACCGCGCTGATTGGGCCGAACGGGGCCGGCAAGACGACGTTCTTCAACGTGATCACCGGTTTCTACCGGCCCGACGGGGGACAGGCGGTCTTCCAGGGCGACCCGATCCTGGGGTCGCCGCCCCACACGATCGCGCGCCTCGGGATGGTGAGGACGTTCCAGATCACCAAGGCGCTGGCGCGAATGCCGGTGATCGACAACATGATGCTCGCGGCGCCTGATCAGCCGGGCGAGCACCTGCTGAACGTGATCGTGAGACAAGGAAAGGTCCGCAGGCGCGAGGCCGAGGTGCGCGAGCAGGCCGTGGAGCTGCTCGAGATCTTCGATCTCGCGCGGCTCGCGGACGAGTACGCGGGTACGCTCTCGGGGGGACAGCGCAAGCTCCTCGAGCTCGCGCGGGCGCTGATGACGCGACCGCACCTGCTGCTGCTCGACGAGCCGATGGCGGGAATCAACCCGACGCTCGGGCGTCGCCTGCTCGAGCACATGCAACGGCAGCGCGCCGAGGAGGGCATGAGCTTCCTGTTCATCGAGCACGACATGGAGGTCGTGATGAACCACGCAGACCGGGTGATCGTGATGGCAGAGGGCCGAGTCATCGCCGACGGCGAGCCGCACGAGGTGCGCTCCGACCCGGCGGTGATCGACGCCTATCTCGGATCCGGCACGGTCGCGGAGGAGCCCAATCGGTGACCGCCGGCGGCGGCAACGGCGCCCTGCTCGCCACCGATGACCTGGTCGCGGGCTACGTGGCGGAGGTCGACATCCTGAACGGGGTCTCGATCGACGTGCGGGAGGGGGAGATCGTGACCGTGATCGGGCCCAACGGCGCCGGGAAGTCGACCCTGGTGAAGACGATCTTCGGCCTCCTGACACCTCGCCGGGGGCGCATCCTCTTCGGGGGCGAAGAGATCAGCGGGCGCCGCCCACACGACATCACACGGCTCGGCCTCAGCTACGTGCCCCAGCTCGACAACGTCTTCCAGAGCCTCACAGTCGAGGAGAACCTCGAGATGGGCTCGCTCGACCGCTCGCGCACCCACGAACAGATCCAGCGCATGTACGAGCTCTTCCCGCGGCTCGGAGAGCGCCGCTCGCAGACGGTGGGGACGATGAGCGGCGGCGAGCGCCAGATGGTCGCCATGGCCCGGGCGCTGATGCCGGACCCGCGGGTGCTGCTCCTCGACGAGCCCTCCGCGGGGCTGGCTCCGGCCTTCGTCGAGGCCATCTTCGAGAAGATCGAGGACGTCCACCAAGCCGGCGTCACGATCGTGATGGTGGAACAGAACGCCAGGCGCGCCCTCGGGATGTCAAGCCGCGGCTACGTCCTGGATCTCGGGGTCAACCGCTTCGAAGGGCCGGGCCGCGAGCTGCTCGCGGACCCCAAGGTCGCCGAGCTCTATCTCGGTGGAACGGCTCGCATCGACCGCATCCAGGCATGAGGCGAGGCGGCCGGGGCTCTCGCCCCGGCCGCCTCCGCAGCATCGCGCCGGCTTGCCGGCGCCGATCTCCTACCTACTTGCTCGGCGCGGCGACGGGAACCTCGCCGACGGTCGCGATCGCGCCGTTCTTGTACTCGTACTCGTCGTAGACACCGGCCGTGGCGTCGCCGGCGTCGTCCATGTCGACCGGGCCAGATGCACCGACGTAGTCGATGTCGTCGCCGTTCTGCAGCGCCTTGATCGCCTCGGGGAGCTGCTGCCACGTGTACTCCGTGCCGGGTGGCGCGCTGATGTCCTGGACGTGATCCGCCATGTCCTGGCCGTCCGTCGACCCGGCGGCCACCGCGGCCAGGTAGCAGAGCATCACGGCGTCGAAGTTCTGCGCGTCGAACGTCTGACGATCGACGTTCTTCGGCGCAGACGACGTGTACAGCTTGTCGAAGGCCTTCGACGCAGCCGCGTCGTCCGGCACGCCCGGAGCCGTGCCCCGGAAGCCCTCGACGATGTCCGCTCCAACCTCATCCGGCAGGCTGCTCGAAGCCAGGCCGTCCGTGCCCCAGGCCTTCGTCGGATCCCAGCTCCCCGTTCGGGCCAGCGCGGGGCCGACCTTCACGAAGGTCTCCGGGAAGTCGATGATCACGATCGCGTCCGGGTTCCCGGAGACGATCTTCTGCGCCTCGGAGTCATAGGACGCGGCCTTCGGGTCGTAGATGACCGTCTCGCCGATCGTGCCGCCCTTGTCCTCCCAGGCCGCGCTGAACGTGTCCGCGAGGCCGGTCCCGTAGGAGTCGTTGCGGGCGCCGACGTTGACGGTCTTCCCCTTGGCCGATCCGAGGTCCTTCTCAATCGCGTCGGCCAGCGTCGGCCCCTGGAACGAGTCAGGCGGCGCCGTGCGGTTGATCAGGCCGTTGTCGTCGAGCCCGGTGATCTCATCGCTGGTCGAAGCCGGCGAGATCAGCAGGATCCCATCGGGAATCGCCACCGATCGTGACACCGGGATCGTGTCAGCCGAAGCCCACTCGCCGGCGATGCAGGTTGCGCCCTCGTCGGACATCTTGCGCGCGCCCGAGACGGAAGCCCCCGGATCGGTCTGTGAGTCCTCGGTGATGAGCTTCACCCCGCTGATGTCGGCGCCGGTCTCGTCTGCCGCCTTGTTGATCTGGTCGGCCGCGACGTTGGCCGCCTTCTCGCCGGGCGGCCCGAAGTCCGACAGGTCGCCGGTCAGCGGAACCAGGTCCCCAATCGTCAGCTCCCCTTTCGTACCGCCCCCGCCACCGCACGATGCCAGCGCGAGGGACGCGCCGGCGACGCCTACTGCGAGAACCAACACCCAGAGCCTTCTCATCGATCACTCCTCTCCGTACACAACCATGGTGTGCGCACTCTAACCGCATCACAGCGCCCTGTGCGAGCGAGTACCGATCTCCTGCTACCAGGGGGATCGGTCAGAGGTAGGGGCGGTGGTGCGTGGGTAGGAGAGCCGGCGCGGCCGTTGGCGGTCTACTCGGCCTCGGCGGGTTCGCCTGCGTCGCCCTCGTTCGGGGGCTCTTCGCCGACGTCGCCCGGCGTGCCGCCGTTCCCATCCTCGGGGGGGACATCGGCGCCCGGAGGGTCACCGTCGCCGGACTTCGCGCCCACGCCCACCGGCTCGCGCTTCTTCGCCGGGCGCTTTCGGGGCTTCACCAGCTTCATCTTCAGCGGCCGCTCCTGCTCGTCGCCCGCCTCGTCGCGCTCGACGAGCACCGTCGTGCCGGGGACGAGGTCCCCCTGGCGTAGCACCTCGTCGGCGAGCGGGTCCTCGATGTAGCGCTGAATCGCGCGGCGCAGCGGCCTCGCTCCCATCGCCGGATCCCAGCCACGGTCGGCGAGCAGCTCCTTCGCGGCCTCGTCTAGCTCGAGCTGAAGTTCGTGCTCGGCTACCTGGGCGCGGACGCGGCCGATCATCAGGTCGATGATCTCCTTGATCTCGTCGCGGGTGAGCTTGTGGAAGACGATGACCTCGTCGATCCGGTTCAGGAACTCGGGGCGGAAGACCTTCTTCAGCTCGCCCATGATCCTGTCCTTCATCTCCTCGTAGGACGTGCCGGTCTCGTCGGAGGTGCCGAACCCGAAGCTGACGTTGCGGGCGATGTCCTTGGCGCCGATGTTCGAGGTCATGATCACGATCGCGTTGCGAAAGTCGACCGTGCGGCCCTGCGCATCGGTGAGCCGGCCGTCCTCCAGGATCTGAAGCAGGATGTTGAAGACGTCCGGATGGGCCTTCTCGATCTCGTCGAGCAGCAGCACCGAGTAGGGCTTGCGGCGCACGGCCTCGGTGAGCTGGCCGCCCTCGTCGTAGCCGACGTAGCCGGGCGGTGAGCCGACGAGCCGGGAGACGGAGTGCTTCTCCATGTACTCGGACATGTCGATGCGCACCATCGAGTCCTCGTCGCCGAACAGGAACTCGGCGAGGGTCCTCGCGAGCTCGGTCTTGCCAACTCCCGACGGGCCCAGGAAGATGAATGAGCCGGCTGGGCGCTTTGGGTCCTTGATACCGGCGCGCGACCGGCGGATCGCCTTGGAGACCGCGGTGAGCGCCACGTGCTGGCCGATCACCCGCTTGTGCAGCTCGTCCTCCATGCGGAGCAGCTTCTTGGTCTCCGCCTCGGTGAGCTTGAAGACTGGGATCCCGGTCCACATCGAGACGATGTCGGCGATCTCCTCCTCGCCGACCTCGGGGCGCTCCCCGCCCTCGCCCTCGGCCCACTGGTCCTCGAGCTCGCGCTTGCGGTTGGTGAGCTGGCGCTCCTTGTCGCGCAGGTTCGCCGCCTTCTCGAACTCCTGCGCCTCGATCGCGGCCTCCTTGGAGCGCCGCGTCTCCTCGATCTCCTCCTCGAGGTCCCGGTACACGGGCGGCTGCGACATCGACTTGATCCGCATCCGGGACGCGGCCTCGTCGATCAGGTCGATCGCCTTGTCGGGAAGGAAGCGGTCCGAGATGTAGCGGTCCGCCAGCTCCGCGGCGGCGCCCAGGGCGTCGTCGGTGATCTGGACGCGGTGGTGCTCCTCGTAGCGCTCGCGCAGGCCCTCGAGGATCGAGACGGTGTCCCCAATCGAGGGCTGATCGACCCTGATCTGCTGGAAGCGGCGCTCCAGCGCCGAGTCCCGCTCCAGGTACTTGCGGTACTCGTCCATCGTGGTCGCGCCGATCGTCTGGATCTCGCCACGGGCGAGCGCCGGCTTGAGGATCGAGGCGGCATCGATGGCGCCCTCGGCGGCGCCGGCGCCGACCAGGTTGTGGAGCTCGTCGATGAACAGCACGATGTCGCCGCGCTGGGTGATCTCCTTCATCACCTTCTTGAGCCGCTCCTCGAACTCGCCGCGGTACTTCGAGCCGGCGACGAGCGCCGCGAGGTCGAGCGTGTAGATCTGCTTGTTCTTGAGGAGCTCCGGGACCTCGCCCTTGGTGATCCGAGAGGCGAGCCCCTCGACGATTGCGGTCTTGCCGACCCCAGGCTCGCCGACGAGGACGGGATTGTTCTTCGTGCGGCGGGAGAGGATCTGCATGATCCGCTCGATCTCCGTCTCGCGGCCGATCACGGGGTCCAGCTTTGCCTCGGCCGCGAGCTTCGTGAGGTTGCGGCCGAACTGGTCGAGCAGCTTCGAGGACTTCTTACCCTCGCCGCCGCCGGCCGCCGCCCCCTGGCGGCGCCCGCCGGGACCGGACAGCATCCGGATGACCTCATTGCGGATCTTCTCGGAGTCGGCGTCGAAGTCGAGCAGGATGCGGGCCGCGACGCCCTCGTTCTCGCGCACGAGGCCGAGCAGGATGTGCTCGGTGCCGATGTAGTTGTGGCCCAGGGAGAGCGCCTCGCGCAGCGCCAGCTCGAGCACCTTCTTGGCCCGCGGCGTGAACGGGATCTGCCCGGAGGTGACCTCTTCACCGGAGCCGACGATCCGCACCACCTGGGCGCGGACGCGCTCGACGGTGATATCGAGCGATTCGAGCACGCGCGCCGCGAGGCCCTCCTCCTCGCGAAGCAGGCCCAGCAGGATGTGCTCGGTCCCGATGTAGTTGTGCTTGAGCGTGCGCGCCTCTTCCTGAGCCAGGACCACCACCTGCCGGGCACGCTCTGTGAATCGCTCGAACAATTAACTCTGCCTTTCGCGCTCCGCTGTCAGTATTGCCTACCCGCTGGTCGGCCCCGGGGAACCAACGCGGGGACGCAAGATCACCGGAGTCCTATCCAAGCATTTCGGCTGCGCGGTGCCGAGGGATTAGACCTCCGGTTGTCGATTACGCGAGGACCAAGTATATCGGCGCCCATTCCTCGGCCAGCCGGCCTGAAACCACGCAAGAAGCGAAATTCCCAGCGGGCGGGGACGGGCCGCGTCAGGAGCGCATAGTCGGGAACAGGACGACCTCGCGGAGGTTGCGAGCTCCCGTGAGCACCATCACCAGGCGATCGATGCCGAGGCCGACGCCGGCGGTCGGCGGCATCCCGTGCTCCAGCGCCTCCAGAAACGCCTCGTCGAATGGCTGGGTCTCCTCGTCCCCGCGCCGCAGCTCGGCCGCCTGCTGCTCGAAGCGCCGGCGCTGCTCGTCCGGGTCGTTCAGCTCCGTGAAGGCGTTCGCGATCTCCACCCCGCCCACGAAGGCCTCCCAGCGTTCGACGAACCCATCGACCAAGCGGTGCCGCTTGGCGAACGGCGACAGCTCCACGGGATAGTCGAGGATGAAGGTCGGCTGAACGAGCTCGGGCTCGACGAGCTTCGACAGCACCCCGTCCACGAGCTTTCCCCAGCCCTCGGCCTGGTCGGGTTCCGAGCCCATGGCCGCCGCGAGCTCCTCGCGGCTGGGGCGCTTGGCGAGGTCGAGACCGGTCCTATCGGCGATCGCCTCGCGAAGCGTGATCCGCCGCCACGGGGGCGCCAGGTCGATCTCGGTGCCGTCGCGCTCGATCTTCGTGGTCCCCAGGACCCGCTCGGCGATGTCGGCCACGAGCTGCTCCAGGCGCTCGGCCGCGTCTTCGTAGTCCGCATAGGCCTCGTACCACTCGAGCATCGTGAACTCGGGGTTGTGCTTGGGGGAGATCCCCTCGTTGCGGAAGTCCTTGCCGAGCTCGTACACGCGCTCGATCCCACCGACGACGCAGCGCTTCAGGTAGAGCTCTGTCGCGATCCGCAGGTAGAGGTCGCGGTCCAGGGCGTTGTGGTGGGTCTTGAACGGCCGAGCCAGCGCGCCCCCGTAGAGCGGCTGCAGCACCGGGGTCTCGACCTCCAGGAAGCCGCGCGCGTTGAGCCACTCGCGCACGGCGGCCACGACGGCAGCGCGCTTTCGGAACAGGTCGCGCGTCTCGGCGTTTGCGATCAGGTCCAGCTCGCGGTGGCGATAGCGAAGCTCGACGTCCTCGAGCCCGTGGTACTTCTCGGGCGGCGGGCGCAGGCTCTTCGCCAGGAGCGTCCAGCCCTCCAGCCGCAAGGACAGCTCGCCGCGCTTGGTGGCGAAAACGATCCCCTCCGCCCCCAGGATGTCGCCGAGGTCGAGGCCGACGAGGCGCTCGAACGACTCGGCGCCCAGCAGGTCTTCCCGCGCATGGAGCTGGATCCTTCCCGAGCGATCGACGAGATCGAGGAATGCCGCCTTTCCGTGGCCGCGCCGCGCCGCCATGCGCCCCGCAACGCGGTAGCGGGCATCGGTCTCCTCGCCCGCGGAAAGCCCATCATGGGCCTCGCGGATGACCGCGATCTCGGTGCGATCGGGGAACTCGTGCGGGAACGGCTCGACCCTGGCCGCCCGCAGGCGCTCGAGCTTCTCCCGCCGCTCGGCGAGCAGCTGTGACTCGGGGCGCTCGGGCTCGCTCATCGGGCGGCGAGCCTATCGGCAGCCGCCTCAGGCAGCTTCGATCTTGGTGATCTTGAGCTTGCGCTTAGGCCCGCGCGGAACCTCGACCGTGACCACGTCGCCGCGCTTGTGGCCGATCAGCGCCTTGCCGATCGGCGACTCGTTCGAGAGCTTCTGCTCGGTGGGGTCGGCCTCTGCCGAGCCCACGATCTGGAACTTCCTCGAGTCCCCGGACTTCTGGTCCTTGACGTGGACGCGGACGCCGACGCCGACCACGTCCGTGCCGACATGGTTCTCGTCGACCACCGTGGCACGCCGGACGCGCTCCTCGAGCTGCGCGATCCGCTGTTCGAGCAGCGCCTGCTCGTTTTTCGCGTCGTCGTACTCGGAGTTCTCCATGATGTCGCCGAACTCGCGCGCCTGCTTGATCCGCTCGGCGACCTCTCGCCGCTTCACGGTCGTCAGGTGCTCGAGCTCCTCGTGGAGCTTCTCCAACCCCTCCTGGGTGATCAGTGATTCACGCGCCACTGGCTTGAACCTCGCCCTCGAAATCGGCCGGGATGGCTTCCCCTACGGATGCCCCCGGCACTCACGAAACAAACGCCCGAAGCGCGGTGCCTTGGGCACTCGCGGGCTCGGGCAGGCGGGCGATTATAGCGATGCGCGTTTCGCGGATCTAGAGCGTCTATGCCGCGATCGCACGCGGCTCGTCTAGCCCAGCCGCGAGATTTCGGGCCTCGGCGAGGCTGGGGGCGTGCTGAAAGGCGGTGGCCGCCCGGCCACGCACGTCGAGGCGCTCCAGGTACCACGGGTAGAACTTGCGTGCGTACCGCGCGGCCCGCTCAGGTCCCAGATGCTCCTCGGCCCGCTCCATCGTCCACAGAAGCTCCCGGACGATCTCCATGCGGCTGGGCGGCGCCGCGCGGCCGCGGGTGAGCTCCTCGAAGATCCAGGGATTCCCAAGCGCGCCGCGGGCGATCATCACGGCGTCAGCTCCCGACTCCTCGTACGCGCGGCGCGCGAGCTCCGCTGTGGCGAGCCCGCCGGAGACGATCACCCGCACGTCGGCGCCTGCGAGGCGCCTAACCAGCTCGCGGACAAGCCCGTAATCGGGATCGCCCTTGTGTTGCACGGCGGCGCTGCGGGGATGCAGGGCGATCGCGGCCACCCCGGCCTCCGCCACCAGGCGGACCGCAAGCTCGAGGCCCAAGCGATCATCCGGCTCCAAGCCGGAGCGAAGCTTCACGCTCACCGGCCGCTTGGAGCCCTCGCCCGCCGCCCGCGCAAGCTCCAGCGCCAGATCCGGATCGCGCAGGAGCGCGGCCCCGGCCCCCGCCTTGCACACCTTCCGCACCGGGCAACCCATGTTGATGTCGATCAGGTCAGCGCCCCCTTCGGCAGCTAATGCCGCGGCGGACCTCATCACCTCGGGATCGTGACCGAAGAGCTGGACCGACACGGGATGCTCGTCCGGGTGGATGCGAAGCAGCTCGGTGAGCGTGCGCTCGTTGCCGTGATGGAGGCCGAAGCTCGAGACCATCTCCGAGACGGCGAGGCCCGCCCCATGCCGGCGGGCTTGGAGGCGGACGAACCAGTTGCCGATCCCCGCGAGCGGGGCGAGCAGCACGCGATTGGCGATCTCCACGTCGCCGATGCGGAACGGTGTTGTTAGCGGTGGTTGAGCCACTAGCCGCTGTTCCTTTCCCAGGCCAACCGGAGACCGGTCAACGTCAGCAGGTCGTCCACCTCGTCGATCGTCTCGCAGAACGGCACGATGGCGTTCGCGTGACCTCCCGTGGCGACGAACTGGGTCTCGTCGCCGAGCTCCCGCTGGATGCGCCGGGCGATGGCGTCGACCGCGCCGGCGAAGCCGTAAACGATCCCGGACTGGAGGCTGGCGTGCGTCGTCTTGCCGATGACTCCGCCGGGCTCGCCGAGAGGCTCGCCAAGCTCAATCGGCGGCAGCTTCGCGGTCCGCTCGGCGAGCGCCTGCATCGAGATCTCGACCCCGGGGCCGATTACGCCGCCGAGGTACTCGCCGTGCGCCGACACGACGTCGAAGGTGATCGCCGTCCCGAAGTCCACAACCGCGCAGGGCCCCGCGAACCGGTCGTAGGCGGCCACGGCGTTGACGAGGCGATCGGCGCCCAGCTCGACCGGGTTGTCGAGCTGGATCGCCATCCCCGTCTTCATGCCCGGCCCCACGATCAGGCACTCCCCTCGGAGGTAGCGCTCGCACATGCCGGCGTACTCGGGGGTGAGCTGCGGAACCACCGAGGAGACGATCGACGCGTCGATCCGGTCGAGCCCGATGCCACGCAGCGCGATCAACGTGGAAACCCGGACCGCCAGCTCATCCGCGGTCTCCTCGGCCTGGGTCGCGAACCGCCAGTGCTCCACGAGCTCGCTCCGGTCGAACAGGCCCAGGTGGCTCTGCGTGTTTCCGACGTCGATGGCAAGCAGCACGCCGTGATTATCCAGGGGAATACGATGGCCGACGATGGCGGACGCGCCCTCACCCGAGGCGAAGCTCTACGTGATTCCCGGCTCGCACCCTGCGATGGCGGCACGGCGCATGCTGGAGCTCAAGGGCATCCCGTACAGGCGGGTCGATCTGATGCCGGTGATCTCACGCGGCGCGCTGAGGCTGCTCCGCTTCCCGTCCAACACGGTGCCGTCCCTCTTGATCGACGGCAAGAAGCTGACCGGGTCCCGCCAGATCGCGCGGGAACTCGACCGGATGCGTCCCGATCCGCCCCTGTACCCGGCCGATGCCGAGCGCCGCGTCGCCGTGGAGGAAGCGGAGCGCTGGGGCGAGGAGGTACTCCAGCCCGCGGTGCGCCGGATCGTCTGGAATGCGCTGAAGCGGGATCACGCTCCCCTTCGCAGCTACTCGCAGGGGGCGCGGCTTGGGGTTCCGATCGGCCTCGCGGTGAGGACCGCTGCGCCGATCGTCGCCGCAGCGGCACGCATGAACAGCGCCGACGACGAGACCGTGCGCGCCGACCTCGCCGCCCTGCCAGGATGGCTCCGGCGGATCGACGACTGGATCGCCGACGGCACGCTGGGCTCCGAGCCACCCAACGCAGCCGATCTCCAGATCGCCTCCAGCCTTCGTCTGGCCATGACGCTCGACGACCTGCGGCCGGCCATCGCCTCGCATCCCGCAGGGCAGATGGCGCTGCGAGCGGTCCCGGACTTTCCCGGTCAGGCACCACCGGTACTGCCGCAAGCGTGGCTCGAGCCGCTGCGGGCGGCGCAGGCGACGGGCAAGTAGGGCAGCCCCCCGACCGAGTGCCGCTCCTGTGGGGACTATTGAAGGGTTTGCCTGCTCTAGGCGGGCAAAGGCCTCAAAAGTCCTCACTCACCCAGGTCCCCCATCCTCTCTACTCGCTGTCCCGACCCCAGCGCTGCGAGGCAATCGGCGAGCCGCGTGCCATCCGGCAGCGCCAGCTCCGGATCGAGCTCGAGCAGCGGCTCCAACACGAAGCGGCGGCTCGTCACCTGCGGGTGTGGCAGCGTCAGTCTCTCGCTCTCGAACTGGAGCTCCCCCAGGAGCAGCACGTCGACGTCCAGCGGCCGCGGGCCATGGCGCTGGCCGCCGAGCATCCGGCCCTGCTCGACCTCGATCGCCTTGCATTGGTCGAGCAGTTCCTCGGGTTCCAGCTCGGTGCGGATCCGGACGGCCGCGTTCAGGAACTCGGGCTGGTCGAGGACCTGCCCCACCGGCTCGGTCTCATAGACAGAGGAGGTGGCCTCCACCTCGACCCCGTGCTCGCGCAAGGCCCCCACAGCGGCGCGGAGATGAGCCTCGCGCTCGCCGACGTTCGAGCCGAGACCGAGATATCCGACCCTACTCAGCCTCCTCCTCCTCGTCCCCGGCCGCTCGCTCGTGCGTCACCTCGACTGCCACCTCCTCGACGGCAAGCGGCAGCGGCGGCTCGGGCTTGGCGGCCCGCACCCGGACGGATTCGCACGTGTAGCGCTCCATCAGGCGCTGCCCGATGACATGACAGAGCCGCTCCAACGTCTTGTAGCTGCGCTCGGTCGCGGCGAGCGCCACAATGTCGCAGACCTCGGAGTAATCGACGGTGTCCTCGAGCCGGTCCGTGAGCACCGCGTCGCAGTCGGGCACGTCGAAGCTGACGTCGATGTCGAGCCGCTGGCCGATCTCCCGCTCGGCCTCGGTAACGCCGTGATGCGTGTAGATCGAGAGGCCGCGAACCTCGACCTCCACGGAAGCCTCGAGCCCTTCGCGGTGCGCCTCCACGGGCCGGGACCGTACCAGCGAGTCGTTCGCCCGAGACGACCGGATCAGCCGGCGCGGGCGGTGAGGATCGCGTCGGCTACGAACAGCGCCTCGCGAACCTCGGCGACGTCGTGCACCCTCAAGATGTCCGCGCCCGCCCGCAGCGCGAGCACGTTGGAAGCGATCGTTCCCCCGAGTCGCTCGTCCACCTCGCGGCCGGTGAGCGTGCCGATGAAGCTCTTGCGGGAGGTGCCGACCACGATCGGCCGTCCCAGCCCCCGAAGCTCATGCAGGCGCCGCAGGAGCTCCAGGTTGTGGTCCACCGTCTTGCCGAAGCCGATCCCGGGATCCACCCAGATCCGCTCCTCCGAGACGCCCTCGCCGGTTGCGAACTCGATCCGCTCCGCGAGGAACGCCTTCACGTCGTCGACGACGTCGTCGTAGGTGGGGTTCTCCTGCATCGTGCGCGGCGTTCCCTGCATGTGCATCAGGACGACACCGCAATCCCGCTCCGCGCAGAGGGCCGCGAGCTCCGGCTCGGTGCGGAGCGCCGTGACGTCGTTGACGATCACCGCACCGGCGTCGAGCGCGCGCGTTGCCACCGCGACCTTCGACGTGTCGATCGAGATCGGAACCCCGAGGTCTGCAAGCCCCTCCAGGACGGGCACGACCCGCTCGAGCTCCTCGTCTGCCGAGACCGCGCGGGCGCCTGGGCGGGTCGACTCCCCGCCCACGTCGAGGAGATCCGCCCCGTCGGCGGCGAGCCGGCGCGCGTGCTCGATCGCCCGCTCCGGGTCCAAGAACAGCCCGCCGTCCGAGAACGAGTCGGGGGTGACGTTGACGATCCCCATGATCTGCGCCATCCGACGCAGTATCCACTCCGGCGATCCGGGGGCCGGTTTACCGCCCCCGGGGCTGCCGGTTATTCGGCCCGGATCAGGTTCCCTTGCGGATCGAGCTCGACGAAGTGGTGCGCCTGACCGGCACGGAATCGAGCGCATTGGTTGGCGGGGTCGTCGTCGACTGGCTCGCGGGGATCATGCGCCACGTCCACCACCCAGTCGGGCATGCCCGGCAGCTGATCCGCGATGCACGGCCCACGCTCGAGATCGACCCCGGTGGCCTTCGCCTCGTGATACGCAGCCATCGCCTCGGTGACGGCCCTGTCCCTCTCGGTCTGACTCGCCCCTCCACCGCCACAGCCGGCGACCGCAAAAACGGCAGCAAGTAGGAGAACGAGGTAGCGAGCCACCCTGCGATTATCGTGTCCCGCCGCGAATCCGGTCCCCCTCCGACTTCTGAAGCCTTTGCATGCCATAGCGGGGCCAAAGCTTCAAGAAACGGCGGTGAAGCGGAGCGGGCGCCGGGCATCGGGGCCGGCGGGCCTTAGCAGTATGGATGCGAGGAAGGTGCGATGCATGGATGCGGAGCGGCCCGACGGAGGCGGCACCGGCATCGCCTGGCGCCCGGCCTATGCGTTCGGGTCGTCCGCGCGCATCTCGGCGCTGCCGCCTGCGAAGCCCGGGCGCGGCCGCGGCACCGGGCGCGGCCCCTCGCGGCCGGCCTTCTTCTCCGGCTCCGCCTCGGGCTGCTCGGGCACCCGCTCCTCCTCGTCCGGCTCGCCGAAGACCTCGTCCTCGGACGCCCCGGCCAGGAGCTTCTCGAACTGCTCGGCGTCGATCGTCTCGCGCTCGAGCAGCATCTTCGAGATCCGATCCATCGCCTCGCGATGCTCCACCAGGAGGTCCTTCGCCGTCTGGTGAGCCTCCTCGACGATGCGCCTGATCTCGTCGTCGATCTCGCGCGCGATCTCGTCCGAGTAGTCGGGCTCGGCGGAGAACTCGCGGCCCAGGAACGGCATCGAGCGATCGTGGCCGAAGACGCGCGGGCCGAGGCGCTCGGACATCCCGTAGCGCATCACCATCTGCTTCGCGGTCTCCGTAACCTTCTCGAGGTCGTTCGAGGCCCCGGTCGTGATCTCGCTGAAGACGATCTCCTCGGCGGCACGCCCGCCCAGGGTCATCGCCATCGTGTCGCCGAGCTCCGCACGGGTGGTGAGGAACTTGTCCTCGGTCGGCAGCGAGATCGTGTAGCCGAGCGCCTGGCCGCGGCTGATGATGGAGATCTTGTGAACCGGATCGGTGTTCGGCAGGAGCTGTCCGACGATCGCGTGGCCGAGCTCGTGGTAGGCCGTGACCAGCCGTTCCTTCTCGGACATCACCCGGCTCTTCTTCTCGGGGCCGGCGATCACGCGCATGATCCCCTCCTCGAGCTCCTCCATCGTGATCTCGCGCTTGTTCGAGCGGGCCGTCAGCAGGGCGGCCTCATTGATCAGGTTGGCCAGATCCGCGCCGGTGAAGCCCGGGGTCTGGCCGGCGAGCGCGTCGAGGTTGATCTCCTTCGCCAGCGGCTTGCCGCGGGTGTGCACCTCGAGGATCTGCTTGCGGCCCTTGCGGTCTGGACGGTCGACGACGATCTGGCGGTCGAACCGGCCCGGCCGGAGCAGCGCGGGATCCAGGATGTCGGGGCGGTTGGTGGCCGCGATCAGGATGATGTTGTCCTTCATCTCGAAGCCGTCCATCTCGACGAGCAGCTGGTTCAGGGTCTGCTCGCGCTCGTCGTGGCCGCCGCCCATGCCGGCGCCGCGGTGCCGCCCAACGGCGTCGATCTCGTCCATGAAGATGATGCAGGGGGAGTTCTGCTTCGCCTGCTCGAAGAGGTCGCGCACGCGGCTGGCGCCCACGCCCACGAACATCTCGACGAAGTCCGAGCCCGAAATGGAGAAGAACGGCACGCCCGCCTCCCCGGCTACGGCGCGTGCGAGGAGCGTCTTGCCGGTCCCGGGCGGCCCATAGAGGAGCACGCCCTTCGGGATTCGCGCGCCGAGCGCCTGGAAGCGCTTCGGGTTCTCCAGGAACTCCTTGATCTCCTGGAGCTCCTGGACGGCCTCGTCCACGCCGGCGACGTCGCGGAAGGTGATCTTCGGCGCGTCGACCGACATCCGCTTCGCGCGGGACTTGCCGAAGCTCATCACGCGGGAGCCGCCGCCCTGCATCTGGTTCATCAGGAAGACCCAGAAACCGAAGAAGAGGATGAAGGGCAGGATGTAGGTGAGGATCGACAGGAAGCTGGAGCCGCCCGTTCCCTCGACCTTCGTCTCCACGCCCTTCTTGGCGAGCAGGTTCACCAGCTGGCTCTGCGCATTGCCGGAGGTGGGATAACCGGTGGAGTAGCTCTGGTTGTCCTGCTGCTCGACCGTGATCGAGCTCGTCTTCTGATCGAAGCTGACGGACAGGATCGACTCCGGGTCGTGCTTGACCTGCTGAACGAACTTGTCGTACGTCGGCGTCTGCTCAGACGTCCCAGGGCTGATCAGGCGCTGCGCGAAGAACGCGAGCACGATCACGATCAGGATCGGGAAGGCAGCACTGCGGAAAAAGCGCCTCATGTGGACGAATCGAGCGTACCAGGGTCCCCCTGCGCGGTCGGCTGGCTGGACTACTGATTCGGTTCGTTCAACACGGCCACGTAGCGCAGGTTCCTGTACCGCTGCGCGTGGTCGAGCCCGTATCCGATCACGAAGCAGTTCGGGATCTCAAAACCCACGTAGCGGATCGGCAGTTCGACGCGCCGCCTATCCGGCTTCGTGAGGAGCGCGCAGACCTCGACCGAGCGCGGGTTTCGAGCCCTCAGGTTGCGCAGCAGGTATTGCAGCGTCAGCCCCGAGTCGATGATGTCCTCCACGATCAACACGTCGCGTCCTTCGATCGGCGAGTCCAGGTCTTTCAGGATGCGTACGACGCCGGATGAGTCGGTCTCGGATCCGTAGCTCGAGACGGCCATGAAATCGATCTCGCAGGGGACCGTGAGCTGGCGCATCAGGTCCGCGATGAACAGAACCGCGCCCTTGAGCACGCCGATCATCACCAGGTCCCGCCCCACGTAATCCCGGCTGATCTCCGCGCCCAGCTCAGCGATCCTGCGCTGAAGGTCGTCCTGCTGGATCAGAACCTCGCCGATCGCGGGATCGTCCATTGAGCTAGTCGAGGACGCGCGCGGTCAGGACCGCCGCCTCGCGCGCCTCCGGGCTTAGCCGAAAGTCCTCCGACACGGCGACCCCGGCGACCCAGACAACGCGTCCGGCGGCGGTCACGACCGGAAGGTGGTGGCGTAGCGAGCGCGGCACGCCGCGGTCGGTGAACAGGTCTTGGAGGCTCTTGGTGCCGTCCATGCCCAGCGGCCGGATCCGGTCGCCCTCGCGCCAGGTGCGCACCAATAGCTCCTCCCCCAGCGCCTCCGCGTCGACGGTCGCGAGATCCGGCCCCGCCGGCTCCACCGGACCTGCGCGAAGCTCCGCACGGACCTCCCAGCGTCCGAAGCGACAGCTTCCGGGTACGCGTAGCGACGCGGGCTCCGGCGCCGCGTCCGTTTCGGAAGCGGGCAGGAAGCGGATCAGCCCGTGCTCGCAGATGGCGCGGACACCGTGTCCCAGATCGATCTCGCCGCCCTCCGGAAGCTGGGCGAGCCGCAGGATCTGCGCGGCCCGCCGGCGCCCGAGCGGCACCGGACGGCCGGTCGCTCGCTCGGCGAGCGCGCGGAGCGCGAGACGGCGCAGCGCGGGCTCGGATCCCGCCAGCGCCTCGGCGCGAATCGCAACCGCGCCTGCGCCGGCTCCCGCGGCCTCGAGGGCCTCGAGCACAATTCGCTCGAGGAGCTCCGCCTCCTCGATCAGCTCGGCCTGGGTCTCGGCGACGTTTCGCTCGACGGCCGGGTTCAGCTGGCGCAGCACGGGAAGGACCTCGGCGCGCAGCCGGTTGCGGGCGAAGGCGGGGTCGAGGTTGGACTCGTCGTCCGCGAACGGTAGGCCCGCCTCCGATGCCAGGCGTCGCGTCTCGTCGCGATCGAGCTCGAGAAGCGGCCGGACCACCCGCCCGCTCTGCGCGCGCAATCCTCGGAGGGCGCGCGCCCCTGGGGAGACGGCGAGCCGGTAGAGGATCGTCTCGGCGAGGTCGGTTCGAGTGTGGCCGGTCGCGATCCAGCTCCCACCGGTCCGCACCCGGAGTCGCTCGGCTGCCGCGTAGCGCACATCGCGTGCGGCCGCCTGAAGGTTCCCCTCGATCGCCTTCGCCCGCTCGATGTGGAGGTCGATGCGGAGCTTCGAGCAGAGATCGCGGCAGATGCGCTCGTCGCGGTCCGCCGACTCCCGGGTTCCGTAGTTGACGTGAAGACCGTGGACGCTCTCCGGTCCGATCGCCTTCGCCAGCGCCGCCGCCACGCACGCCGAGTCCGGCCCCCCGGAGACGAGGACGACTCCGGAGGACGTCTGCCCAACGAGTCCGCTCCGCTGGACGACGTCGACGAGCGCGCCCAGCGCCTCCTCCTTAGTGGCCACTGGCTCTCTTCGCTCCCATAGGCGCGATCTTACGGCCCAGACCCGCGGATTCTTGACGCCTCGCTCACGACGTGTCGGCGTCGCTTGCCCGCGCCCGCACCACGAACAGCTCCACCGGCTCGGGAAAGCCCTTCAGCTCCACGTCGCCAATCGGGTCGAACTCCAGATAGTTGGAGTCGCCGATCGCGTCGACGATCGCCGTCGTGGCCATGACCTCGCCGCCGAGGGCCCGGGCGACGACGCGGTGAGTCAGGTTGACCTCCCTGCCGAAGTAGTCCCCGTCTCGGTACACGGCCCGCGCGTAGTGGAGGCCGACGCGCGGCTGGGGGCGCTCCTGGAACAGCCCCAGGAACCCCACCGCCCACTCGGTGAGCGTCACCGGATCCGGCGAGACGATCATCACCTCGTCGCCGATCGTCTTCACGATCGTCGCCTCGGCGGGCAGGGTCGCCTCAACGGTCTCGACGAATCGCTCGACCAGATCGAAGGCCTCCTCGTCGCCCTCCTCCTCCGTGTATCTGGTGAACCCGGTGAGGTCGACGAAGCAGAAGGCCATCTGCACGCGCCCGAGCTGCCGGTTTCCACCGAGCTCGGCCTCCATGTGACCCACCACGTCCTGCTCGATGAAGAAGCGCAGGTAGCGCTGGTGGATGTACTCCATCAGCGGCGAGGTGGTCGGCAGGAGGTCACGAACCAGGCCCTCCATCTCCTCGGCCATCTCCACGGCGTCGACGCCCTCGCGAATGAGCGGCTCGTGGACGTACAGATGGAACAGCCGCACCTCCGCATCGGCGATCCTGCGGATCGACTGCGCGTACACCCTGACCAGCTGGAGGACGGCAACCAGAGGGAACCCGGCCCGCAGGACATCGCCGAGTCGCTGCATCGCCAGCACGTCCTGCTCGTTCAGCGTTCCCTCGATCGCCGTCGGCGTCCCGAGCAGGGACATCATCCGCTCGATGAGCGCCGGCTCGAGGTCGGTGATCTCGGCGGCCTGGTCCCGGGTGAAGTCGCGCTCCCGCCCCGGGAGCAGGTCCTCCACGTAGCCGAACGCGAGCCTGCCTTCGCGAACCGCGCGCCGCAACTCCGCCAGCGAGTGGCCGCGCTCCCGCATCCGGCCCACGACTCGCGCCTGTGCGGCCGCGGCCGTCGTCCAGCGGCCTCGCCGTACGGGGATCACACCCGCCCGCGCCCAGCGCTGCAGGGTCGACGGGGACACTCCCGCGATCCGCGCGGCCTCGTTCAGGGAGATCTGGTCTTCGGCCATGGTGGACCGCCAACATAGAGCGACGGGGCTCGCGCTACCCCGTCGCCCGCGGGCGTTCGGCCCGCAACGTCGGCCTCGACGCCACTGGCGCCTCGCGGGCCCTTCGTTCCGCCCAGTCGCCCGAGGGCGGTCGGCGGACCCACTTCGGCCTGCTTCCTATGTCTCAGGTGGGAAGGCTACGCCGCCCGAGCGGCCCCGTCAACGTCGGCATTCGTCGTCGTGCCCGCGGTACCCGTTACGCGACGGCGAGATCTGGGTGCTCGTCGCGGATCACGCGCTTGTAGGCCTCGACCAAGAGGCGCATCGCCGGGACGTACACGAGGGCGCAGCGCGTCTCGCCGCTACAGCGCACCCGCTGGCGAGCGATCGCGATCGCCAGGCTCTCCTCGCCCTGAAGGTAGGCGTTGGCGACCTCGGAGTCCATCGTCAGCCTCAGTCGCGGCTCCCAATCGACGTCGTCCGCGAACTCCCAGCGCAGGTGAGCGTCTGCGTCTTCACCAGGCGCCACGTTCAGGACGAGCTTCAGGTCCGGGAACTCGAAGCGCAGCCGTATGCCCGTGGCACGAAGGAGGGGGCCGGAGCGCTCGTCGGAGTTCACCTCGGTGAGCGCCTGGTCGAGCAGCCGCCGGAACTCACCCGAAGACAGCCGCTTGCTACGCGTTGCCGCCACCGTCCCCATCGCCATTGGAGTCTATTGCCACGATCTCCCCCCTTCAAACCCTTGGTGAAGCGGGGCCGCCAGATGCGGGTATAGGGGCGTAGGGGCCGTGGGTCGCGACCGGCGAACGCTGCCGCAGCATGGACACGAGGCATGCCCGGAGCATGGATTGCGGAGATGTTCGCCGGGGCGACCCCGGCCCCCCGCGCCCCACCTACAGAAACGCGGAGCCCCGCTTCACCAAGTTCTCGTACAGCTTCTCCTGAATCGTCTCGCGCACCTGCTCGGAGACGTCGAACAGCAATCGTCGGTCATCGGCGGCATCGGGGCCGTGCTCGGAGAGATCGATCGGATCGCAGAACTCGATTCGCCACTTCGATGGCAGCGGGATCAGTCCCAGCGGCCCGAGCCAGGGAAAGGTCGGCGTGATCGGCACGAACGGGGCGCCGATCGCCCTGGCGATGGGTGTGGCGTCCGCGAGCTTCGGGTAGATCTCCTCCGACCCGACGACCGCTACCGGCACGATCGGCGCCTCGGCCCTCAGGGCCACCTCGACGAACCCCCCGCGCCCGAAGCGCTGGAGCCGGTAGCGATCGGAGAACGGCTTGCCCGTTCCCTTCACCCCCTCCGGGAACGCCATCACGAGCTCGTCCTGCTCGAGCAGCCGGTGTGCGTTGTGGGGGCTTGCGGGAACGCCGCCCACGCGGCGCATGAAGATCGACAGGAAAGGGAGCGTGAAGGCCCAGTCGAGAACCATGAACCGCGCCCAGCGGGGCAGCGGGTGCTCGGTCATGATCGCCCCGAGGATCATCGAGGCGTCGAAGGGAAACAGGGATCCGGCGTGGTTCGAGACCAGCAGCGCCCTGCCGTGAGAGGGGACGTTGCGAACCCCATCGGCCTCCACGCGCCACCAGACCTCATACAGGAATTGGAAGAAGGGGTAGACCGCCTCCGCGAACTCCTCGTCGAATCCCCATTCGTCCTCGTGGTAGTCGCCTCGCAGCCGGCGCGAGATCAGCTCGACGGCGTCGCCCAGCGTCTTCGGCAGCTCATCCGCCGCTCGCTGGGCCGCGGTCATCGGGTCCAGCCCATCCTCGATCCCGAGCCGCATCCGGCGCAGGAAGTCAGCGATCGCCTCTGCGCTCGCCGCCTCGGTCCAGCCCGCCGCGCTCGGGTCCGCCGCGCGCGCTTCAGCGCTCAACGCCGGGCCTCCGCGACCCTCCCCAACAGGTCGCCGGGATGGATCGAGGGCAGCATTCGGCGGCCCGTGCTCTTGGCCGCGAAGTCCCGCACGCCGGCGACCGAGTCGAACTTCGGCTCGTAGCCGATCTCCGCGCGGAGCCGATGGTTGTCCACGCCGCGGCCGAACCGAAGCAGCCGCACCCCGTCTCCATATAGGGGCCCGGCGCCGAGCTGGCGGCCAAGCCTCTCAAGCGCGGGGCCGAACAGCGGGTGCGGGACCGGGATCGAGGGCCGGCGTGCGAGCCGCAGGATGTGGCTCAACGAGATGGCCCCGGAGGGCGCGACGTTCACGGGGCCCCTTACCGGCTTCCGTGTCGCGGCCTCCAGCGCGCCCGTCGCGTCATCGGCGTGGAGCAGTTGCAGGCGCGGGTCGAACCCGAGCTGGGTGGGGACGACGGGGAGGCTGAGGTAGCGGACCAGCGGCATCTCGAGGTCCGGGCCGATCTCGGGCTGGAACCGAAGCATGCAGCAGACCAGGCGGGAGTGGCGCCGGGCGAAGTTGTCGAAGTAGCCCTCCAGCTCGGACGCGTCGCGCTGAAAGCGGGTCCGGAGCGGCAGCCTGCGCGCCATCTCCTCGGTGAAGAACCCGGGTGCAGGCCCCTCGCATCCGTAGATCGCAGCGGAGCCGCGCACGATCACGCGCTCCAGCGACTCGGTTCGCTCGCAGGCCGCGAGGAGCTGCAGGGTCCCGATCACGTTGATGTCATGAAGGACCCGCGAGGGCTTGCCGGGCTCCGGGTACCAGAGGATCCCGCAGTGAACGACCGTGTCGGCCTCGGTCCCCGGAAGCAGCCGCGAGAGCAGCGGGCTGCGGATGTCGGCCTCGATGAAGTCGGTCCGCTCCAGCTCGATGGGGGGCGGGGTCGAATCGATCCCGGCCAGGTACTCAATCGAGCGGTCGCGCTCCAGCCGGCGCGCGAGCTCCGCGCCCCAATGGCTTGCGACGCCGACGATGACGACGCGATTGCCGCTCATTAATCCTCAGCTTTAGGCTTAGGCTTCGACCGGAGGCTCCCCTCGAGGTTCGCGAGCCTTCGTTCGAGCGCCTCCACCCTCTCGGCAATCTCCTCCGCGGCGCCCTGTCCGCGGCGCGCCAGCTCGGCCCCCGCCTCCTGTCCGCGGCGAGCGAGCTCCTCACGCGCATCGCGGCCGCGCTTTGCCACCTCGTCGAGCAACCGAGTCGCTCGCTCGCTGGTGAGCGCCGCCGAACTGGCGCGCGCCTGACCGGCCAGGCTCAGCGTGCGCTCGATCGCGGTGCGCAGCGCCTCGGTGACCCGAACCTCGGGCGGCGTGGGAGTCCCGTCGGCCACTACTCGTCCGGCTCCGAGACTGGAATCCTCGGAGCCGCGTCCTGCCGTGGCTCGCGCTCGCGCAGCTGCCTGCGCAGCGCCGCCAGTTCGTCCATGGCCTCGTCGAGGTGATCCTCGACCGCCTCGAGGCGGTTGGACAGCGAGCGAAGCCGCTGCTCGAGCCGTTCGAGGTCCGACGCCGCCGGGATGTTCAGGGCCCCCATCGCGCTGCGCTGGGCCTGCGCGGCTCGCTCCCCGGCGCCCAGCGCGGTGGTGAGCGCTTGGCCGAAAAGGGGATTGTCCATGAGCGCCTGGGCCAGGTCGCCGAGCGCCTCCTCGCCGCGCGCTCGCAGGCCGCTGCCCTGCTCATCCTCGTCGCTCACGGGCCGGCCTCCTCGGGGTTCGCTGCTGGGAGCGGCATTTCGCGCTCAGCGTAACGCTTCAAGCGAAGGGGCCAGGGTGCCGATTCTCCTATCAGGAGCGGGCCGATCTCAGGCTTGCGCGGCGCTCAGCCTGGTGGGATACGGTTCTCGCGCCGGTTCTACGTTGCAAACGACCTATCTAACAGCTAGCGTTCTCGTCGCCTGGAGCAGGCAGCGTTTTGCACGCACGAAAAACCGGCATTACCCCACGTTGAGCGCGCAGGACCGGGACTAGGAGGATGGGAAGGAAACTTCTACTTATCGTCGCGCTTGGCGTACTCGGCGCGGTCACCGCCGCTGGCGCGGGAAACGCCAGCGGTGGCGACCTGTTGAACACGTCCACGACCTCCGTGGGCGTGAACCTGCCCGGCGGCCAGAACCTCCCCCCGATCGGCTCGCTTCCTGCCTGCTCGAACCTGAAGGACGACGATGGCGACGGGCTCACCGACCTGGCCGATCCCGGTTGCTCCGGCCCGCTCGACAGCGACGAGTACAACCCGCCCCCGCCCCCCCCGGGCGGCGGTGACGGCGGCGGCAACACCGGCGGCAACGGCAGCGGTAGTGGCGGCGGCACGAGCGGCGGCGGCACGACCGGCGGCGGCGGCTACGGCTCCTCCGGTCCCGGCGGCGCGGCCGGGACGGGCGGAACCGGTGGGGCCGGCGGCGCCACGACCAGGGGCGGCGCCGGCGGGGCGCAGGGTGGTCAGGCCGGCTCCCACAATCAGCGCAAGCCGCTGTCGCCCCCTCCGCCACGCAAGCCGAACGGACAGCCCACCAAGTCGAACCCCACGCTCACCGTCGCCGACTTCGGCCCCGCTCCACTGGGCGTGCCGAGCTTCATCATCGGCCAGTTCGAGATCCCGCCGTTCCTGCTCCAGATCTACCAGGCCTGCGGCACCCAGTACGGGATCCCGTGGGAGGTGCTCGCCGGGATCAACAAGATCGAGACGGCGTTCGGCACGAACCTGAACGTCTCCACCGCCGGCGCCGTGGGCTGGATGCAGTTCCTGCCCTCCACCTGGAAGGCCTATGGGGTCGACGCCAACGGCGACGGAGTCGATGACCCCTATAACCCGCCCGACGCGATCTGCGCGGCGGCGCGCTACCTGAAGGCGGCCGGGGGCGACACCGACCTTCGGCGCGCGATCTTCGCCTACAACCATGCGGACTGGTACGTGGACGAGGTCCTCCTGTACGCGCGCCAGTACGGCAACCTCCCCGAGGACCTGCTGGGCTCGATCACCGGCCTCACCGCGGGCGACCGCTTCCCGGTCGCCGCGAAGGCCCGGTATGCGGACGACCTCTCCGAGCGCCTGGCGGCGAAGCGCGCCAAGCTCACCAAGGGCGCCTCCGGCAACGTCGCCGACGTGGTCTCGAGCTCACCCACACGTCGAGGGATCAACATCTACTCCCACGACGGTGCGCCTGTCGTCGCCGTCAACGACGGGACGATCAAGAAGGTCGGCCACGACGCGAAGCTCGGCAACTACATCGTCCTGGAGGACAGCTACGGCAACCGGTTCACGTACGCGCAGCTGGGCCACGTCTCGAAGGTCTATCCGGTGCCCAAGCAGCACAAGCTCTCCGCATCCGACTTCAAGCTCGTGACGCCGAAGAACGACAAGGTCCCGACCCAGCCCGCCACCCGCGGTAAGCCCGTGGCGGCCAAGCCCAGTGCGTCATCGGGCCATGCACCCATCCCCAGCGCCGTCGCCGCCACCACGCAAGGCTCCACCGCCGACTCGAGTGGCCCCGTCAACACCGAGGACCTCAGGCCGCGCCTCTACGCGCTTCCGGAGCGCCCGCGCAATCGGGACCGGGCCGACGTCACCGGCCAGCTCGACCGCCTGCTCAAGAAGCGGTTCCCCGGCTACTCGACGTTCAAGTCCTACTTCGACGGCGTCCTGCACTTCAACCGCAACTCGATGGAGCTGCGCCCGCTCCGCGAGGGCTCGAAGGTGGTGGCCGGCACCGTGCTCGGCCGGATCGGCAAGACCGGCGAGCTCGCGCCACATCTGAACTTCGCGATCCGCCCGGCCGGCAAGGGGGCGCCGAAGATCGACCCGAAGCCGATCCTGGACGGCTGGAAGCTGCTCGAGGCGACCGCGATCTACAGGGCCGCGGGCAAGAACCCGTTCGCGAACACCGGCGCCGGCAACGTCACGCAGGACCTGCTGATGCCGAAGACCCAGATCGAGCGCAAGGTGCTCGCGGATCCGCGGCTCTCCATCTACTCCTGCGGCCGCGAGGACATTCGCACGGGGCAGATCGACCAGCGGGTGCTCGCCGGGATGGAGTACCTGGCCGACAACGGATTCCGTCTGACGATCACCTCGCTCAAGTGCGGCCACAGCCTGTACACGACGTCGGGGAACGTCAGCGAGCACTCCACCGGCGACGCGATGGACATCGCCGAGGTGAACGGGATCCCGATCGTCGGCAACCAGGGACGGGGGACGATCACGGAGGCCGTGATCGAGACGCTGCTCCAGCTCCAGGGCACGACGCAGCCGCATCAGATCATCTCGCTGATGAACCTCGGCGGTCCCTCGTTCGCGATGGCGGACCACTACGACCACATCCACGTCGGCTGGCAACCAGTAGGCCAGAGCGGCAAGGTGAGCAAGCAGTTCAGTTCACTCCTGAAGCCGGATCAGTGGCAGAAGCTCGTCGGCCAGATCGCCACGATCAAGAACCCGAAGGTCCCGACCTCGCCGTCGAAGTACGCGCTGCCGGACAAGGCCTCCAAGCACGGTTCGCACAAGCGTTCCAGCAACGCACACGCGAGCGAATAGCCGCCGCGGAGAGCCACTTCAGCTTCGTCCAGCTCGACGTTCCGGGCCGGCTCGGCCTCGATGACGGCCGCTACCTGCTCCGCGACGACGAGGAGGGCGACGCCGTCATCGTTGTGCAGACGTTGGGGGCGGAGGCTCCGGCGCGACCCGGGCGGCGCCAGCGGCGCCCGCGTCGCGCTCAGCAGCCGGCGACGCCCACCGAGGTTCCCCTGACGCGACTGACGGTGGTGCCCGCCGCCCCCTCCGAGCCGGAGGCGGCGGCGCGGG
>WNGA01001226.1_pt1 | contig 43779 bp, 44 predicted proteins | sample 5400061 | NCBI WGS metagenome assembly WNGA01 (sample SAMN13153366, study PRJNA577476) | soil metagenome | isolation source: 100 cm soil or saprolite under grassland replicate 2 | place: USA:California | collected 2016-06-15 | reverse complement strand
CCACGTGGTGCTGGTGGTCGGCATGCTCGAGTTCTTCTACTACGACATGATGCCGACCCAGCTCCACCTGATGATGGTGGTGTCGGCCCTGGCCTGGCGAGAGCTGGAGGCGGCCGCCGGCCCGGCCGAGCGCCAGACCGCCGACGACGAGACGGCGGAGGCGCCGTCGCCGCTGACCGTCCGCTGAGCTCCCGGGCCGCTCAAGCGACCGGCGGCGCCCGCCGATCCGGTTTCCAGGTAGTGTCCTGTCGCGTTCCCAGGGCGAGGAACTATGCTGTCGCCGACTCCGCCGGCCGAGGCCGCGGAGCCCGCGCCGCGCCCCGCTCCGGCCGGCCGCGGGAGCCAACACGATCGGCGCAACCCGGGTACCCGGTCGCGCCAGGAGACCACGACGTGAACACGACAGGACGACCATGAACGGGGCCAACAAGCTGGCCAGGAGAGCGGCGCGCTGGAGCGCCCAGGCGTACGCGCGGCCCACCGCCGGGCTGCGGTTGCTGCCGAGCTACCTGATCATCGGCGCGCAACGGGCCGGCACCACCTCGCTGCACCGCTACCTGGTCCAGCACCCGGCGGTGCGGACCATGCTCCGCACCAAGGGCGTGCACTTCTTCGACACCAACTACGGCCGCGGCATCGACTGGTACGCCTCGCGGTTCCCGACCAGGCTGTACGGCTGGTACGTGCGCCGGCGGCACGGCGCCGAGCTGCTCACCGGCGAGGCGAGCCCCTACTACGTCTTCCACCCGCAGGTGCCGTACCGGGTCGCCGAGCACCTGCCGGACGTCAAGCTGATCCTGCTGCTCCGCGACCCGGTGCAGCGGGCCTACTCCCACTATCAGCACGAGGTCGCCCGCGGCTTCGAGACGCTCGGCTTCGAGGAGGCGATCCAGGCCGAGCCGGAGCGGCTGGCCGGCGAGCGCGAGCGGCTGCTGGCCGAGCCGTTCTACAACAGCTTCGCCCACCAGCATCACTCCTACCTGGCCAGGGGACGCTACGCCGAGCAGCTCGACACCTGGCGGTCGCTGTTCCCCGACCAGCAGCTCCTGGTGCTGTCCAGCGAGCGCTTCTTCGGCGAGCCGGACCGCACCTTCCGCCAGGTGCTCGACTTCCTCGGGCTGCCCGACTTCAGCCCGGCCGCCTACGAGAAGCACAACGCCCACGACTACCGGCAGATGGGCGAGGCGATGCGGGCGCTGCTGGTGGAGCACTACCGGGAGCCCAACCGCCGCCTGTACGAGACGCTCGGCGAAGACCTCGGCTGGAGCGCATAGTGCCGGACCGGCAGGCTACGGTCGCGGCCGCCGCGGCAGGAGGCGACGACGACGCCACCCGGCGGGACCTCACCACCCTGGCCAGGGGGAGCGCGCTCAGCCTGGCCGGCGCGGCCGCCACCGGCGCGCTCCACTTCCTGCTGGTGGTGGTGGTCGCGAGGGGGCTGGCGGCCGGCGGCACGGGCGCGTTCTACGAGGCGGTGGCGCTGTTCCTGATCCTGTCGAGCGCGGCCGCGCTCGGCGCCGACGTGGGCCTGTCGCGGATGGTGCCGCGCTACCGGGCGCTCGGTCGGATCCGCGACCTCCGCCGCGGCCTCCACGTCGGCCTGTGGCCGGTGCTGGTCGCCGGCGTCCTGCTCGGCGCGCTGGCCTTCGTGTTCGCGCCCGAGCTGGCGGGGGTCTTCTCCCGCGGGGACGACAGCGGACGGCTCAGGGAGTTCGTGAGGACGTTCGCCCTGTTCGTGCCCGTCGGCGCCCTGTCGCTGGCGGTGTTCGCGGCCACCCGCGGGTTCGGCACCATGCGGCCGACGGTCTTCCTCGACAAGGTCGCCCGCCCCGCCCTGCAGCCGCTGCTGGTGCTGGGCGCGATCCTTGCCGGGGCGGGCACCACCGCGATCGCGCTGGCCTTCGTCGGGCCGTACCTGCCGGCGCTGGTCGCCGGGCTGGTCTGGCTGGCGGTGCTGCTGCGGCGGGCCGAGCGGCGCCGGGACGGTGAGGCCCAGCCGGCCCGACCCGGCGGCAGGCTGCTGCGGGAGTTCTGGCGCTTCACCGGGCCGCGCGGCCTGGCCGCGGTGTTCCAGACCACCTCGCTGTGGCTGAACACGCTGCTGATCGGGGCGCTGCGCTCCACCACCGAGGCCGGCGTGTACGCGGCCAGCACCCGCTACCTGGCCGCCGCGGCGATGGGGGCGGTCGCGATCCGGCAGGTGCTGGCGCCCAAGCTGAGCGAGCTGCTCGCGCGCCGCAGCCAGCAGCGGGCGCAGTCGGTCTTCCAGACGACGACCTGCTGGATGGTGGCGCTGAACTGGCCAATCTACCTGGCGCTGATCGCCTTCGGGCCGGCCCTGGTGGCGGTGTTCGGCCGCGGCTTCGGCGGCGGCGAGATCGTGCTGGTCATCCTGTCGGCCACCATGCTGGTGGCCACCGCGGTCGGACCGGTCGACGTGGTCCTGCTCATGGGCGGCCGCAGCTCCTGGAACCTGCTGAACACCATCGTGTCCCTCGGCGCCAACCTCGCCCTCAACTTCGTCCTCACCCCGCGGTACGGCCTCGCCGGCGCGGCGACCGCGTTCGCGGTCGGCATCCTGCTGAACAACCTGATCCCGCTGGTGCAGGTCTGGTGGTTCCTGCACCTGCACCCGTTCGGCCAGGGGGTGTGGGTCGCGGCCGCGCTGTCGGCGGTGTGCTTCGGGGCGGTCGGCGTGGCCGTACGGGGACTGCTCGGCCCGACCGTGACCGGCCTGGCCGTCTACGCGCTGGCCGGTTGCGCCCTCTACGCGGCCCTGCTGTGGCGCTTCAGGGAGCGGCTGGAGGTGGCGGCCCTGCGCGGCCTGCTCGCCCGCCGGGGCGGCGGGCGCCAGGCGCCGGCGGAGGCGTGATGGGCGGCCGCCTGCTCGTGGTCGCGGTCCTGGCCGCCGCCGTCGCCCTGGGGATCGTGGCCCTGACCGCCTCCAGGGGGCCCGGTGGGGCCACCGTCGGCGGCCGTGCCCGTCCCGGCCACGGCGACCGGCCCAACGTGCTCGTGTTCGTCACCGACGACGCCCGCGCCGAGACGCTCCAGCAGATGCCCAAGACCCGGCGTTGGCTGGCCGACGGTGGCGTGACCTTCACCCAGGCCTACGCGACCACGCCGAGCTGCTGCCCGTCGCGGGCCTCGATCCTGAGCGGCCGCTACGTCCACAACCACGGCGTGCGGCGGCAGCAGCAGGGCGCCCGGCTCGACCAGCGGATCGCCCTGCAGCGGTACCTGAAGGACGCCGGGTACTTCACGGCCATGGCCGGCAAGTTCCTCAACCGCTGGCCGCTGGACACCCCGCCGCCGTTCTTCGACCGCTTCGCGCACGCCAACGGCGGCTACTACGACCAGGTCTGGGACGTGGACGGCCGGGTGCGCCGCGTCCACACCTACTCGACCACCTTCGTCGGCGACAAGGGGCTGGAGTACCTGGCCGGGTTCGAGCGCGCCGACGACGCCAGGCCGTGGTTCGCCTACCTGGCGCCGTTCGCTCCCCACGACCCGCGCGTGCCCGAGGAGCGCTACGCCACCGCCACCTTCCCGGCGCAGGGCCCGGCGGCGGCGGTGGGCGAGCCCGAGATCGGCGACAAGCCGGGCTACCTCCGCAAGCGGCCGGCACCCACAGCCGCGGCGGTGGCGGCCCTGCGCACCGGGCAGCTCCGCACCCTGCTGTCGGTCGACGACCTGGTCGACCGGGTGCTGCGCCACCTGGACCAGACCGGCGAGCTGGACGGCACCCTGGTCTTCTTCCTCTCCGACAACGGCTACGCCTGGGGCGAGCACCGCTACGTCGGCAAGTTCGTGCCCTACACCGAGTCGACCCGGATCCCGTTCATGGTCCGCTGGCCCGGCCGCCTGCCCGCCGGCTCGGTCGACGACCGCATGATCGCCACCATCGACATCAAGCCGACCGTGCTCGACGCCGCCGGCGTGGACCCAGGCCCCGGGGACACCGTCGACGGCCGCTCGCTGCTGGACGCTCACCGCCGCGAGCGGCTGCTCCTGGAGTACTGGCAGGACCCGGCCAACGCCCCCGGGGTGCGGACCTGGGCGTCGCTGCGGGCACCGACGTGGCAGTACGTCGAGGACTACGACCAGCCGGGCGTCCGGGGCCGGGTCTTCCGCGAGTACTACGACCTGGCCCGCGACCCCGGCATGGAGCGCAACCTGCTCGCCGACGCCGACCCGGCCAACGACCCGCCGGCGGCGCTCGGCGCCGAGCTGGCCGCCGCCCGCGGCTGCGTGGGGGTGAGCTGCCCATGAGCGGCACCAAGCCGACCCCCCTGGTGGACCGCCAGAGCGAGCTGGAGTGGCTCGCCGAGGTGCTGTGGGGACCGACCCCCGGCGTCGAGCTGGTGGTCGGCCTGGTGCCGTCCGGGTTCCGGCGGCTGGACGGCTGGGTGGTCCTGCCCGACCTGCGCCACCCCCGGGTGCTGGTGCCGCTGGCCTCCCGCCGGGCCGCCGCCGCCTCGGTCCGCCAGTACAGCGACGGCATGACCCAGCGGGCCCGCCTGGCCAAGGCGGCGGTCGGCGCCGGCCTGCGCAGCGGCGCCCTGCAGTGGCTGCTGCGCCGCCGCCGCCTGGTCGTGCACGCCGGCATGCTCGACCCGCTCCACGGCGGGCCCCCCGCCGGCGGTGGGGGGGAGACGCTCCTCGGCGACTACCTGGCCGAGGCGCTCGGCCGGCGCGACCTCGCCGCCGCGATCGTGCTCGGGCCGGTGCGGCCCAACCGCAAGCCGGTCGTGCAGCTCCTGGCGCCGGACGGAAGCCCGGTCGGCTACATGAAGGTCGGCTGGAACGACCTCACCCGCCGGCTGGTCCGCAACGAGGCCCGGGCGCTGCGCCGGCTGGCCGAGCGGCCGCCGCAGACCTTCACCGTCCCGAGCCTGCTCCACGAGGGGGCCTGGCGGGGGCTGGACGTGACCATCAGCTCGGCGCTGCCGCACCGGCTGTGGCGCCGCGGCCGCCGCTACGCCACGCCGCCGCTGGCCGTCTCCGGGGAGATCGCCGCCCTCGGCGGGACCCAGACCGCCACGCTCGGCGGCAGCCCCTGGTGGGAGGACCTGGGGCGGCGGCTCGCCCCGGTCCAGGCGGCGGCAACCGGCGCGGCCGCCGCCGCGCTGGAGGGCACCATGGAGCGGCTCCAGGACCAGGCCGACACCCCGCTCGCGTTCGCGAGCTGGCACGGCGACTGGGGGCCATGGAACCTGCGGGCCACCGCGGACCGCCTGCTGGTGTGGGACTGGGAGCGCAGCGGCGACGGCGTCCCGCTCGGCTTCGACCTGCTGCACTTCGGCTACCAGACGGCCTTCCAGGGCCTTCGCCAGCCGCCCGCCGAGGCCGCGGCGAGGAGCCTGCGGCGGGCCGCGCCACTGCTGGCCGAGCTCGGCCAGCGAGAGGAGGTGGGGGAGCTGCTGCTCACCCTGTACCTGCTGGAGCGGGTGTGCCGGGCCGCCGAGGCCGAGGCGTCGGCGGTGACCGGCCGGCCCGACGCAGCCGGCGCCGGCCTGATCGACGTGCTCGGGCGCCGCCTGGAGCAGGAGGCCGGGCGATGACCGACCAGCGACTGGTGTTCGTCGGCGGGCTGCACCGCAGCGGCACCACCCCGCTTGCCCGCTGCCTGGCCGCCCACCCGCAGGTGAGCGGCTTCCACGGCACCGGGGTGGAGGAGGACGAGGGCCAGCACCTGCAGACCGTGTACCCGCCGGCGCGGGAACACGGCGGGCCCGGCCGCTTCGCGCTGCGGCCGGCCGCCCACCTCACCGAGGCGTCGCCGCTGCTCACCCCCGACACGGCGGCGCGCCTGCTGGAGCAGTGGCGGCCCCACTGGGACCTGTCCAAGCCGGTCCTGGTCGAGAAGTCCCCGCCCAACCTGATCATGGCCCGGTTCCTCCAGGCCGCCTTCCCCGACGCCCGCTTCGTGATGGTGGTCAGGCACCCGGCGATCGTGAGCCTGTCGACCCGCAAGTGGGCCCGGCTGCGCTCGCTCGGCGCCCTGCTGGACCACTGGTTCCAGGCCCACCGGCTGTTCGAGCAGGACGCCGCCCACCTCCGCCGGTTGCTGGTGGTCAAGTACGAGCAGCTCGTCGCCGCACCGGAGCAGACCCTCGCCGAGATCGCCGGGTTCCTCGGCCTGGACGGGGAGATCCCGGCCGGCGGCATCGACCGCCGCCGCAGCGCCGGCTACGAGCACCAGTGGCGCGAGCTGCAAGCCGGCGGCCGCTGGCGGCGGGAGCGCTTCCGCGCCCTCTGCCGCCGCCACGAGCCGGCCGCCAACCACTTCGGCTACAGCCTGCTCGACCTCGACCGCGCCGACCCCTTCCCGGTCGGGTCCCGCCCGCTGCCCTGACCGAACCGCTGCCCTGACCGGACCGCGGCGCGCTCGGCGGCCGAGACAGGGAACCGCCGCCCGCCCGCCGGTGTAGAGGCATTCGGCGGGAGAGGAGGCCGCATGCCGTCCTCGCGGGAGCGCGCGGTGCGCCACGCCGCCGGGCGGCGGCGTGCCGGAGGGTCGTCGGCGTGGCCCTGTTGCTGACCGTCGCCGGGTGCACGACCGAGCCTGCCGAGACGCCGGGGCGTGCCGCAGCATGGCCTGGACCGGCGACGGCCGCCTGCTGCTGCTGGGCAGCTTCGACCGGGTCGGCGACGCACTTGCCGTGTGGCGGCCCGGCCAGGACCGGCTGGCGTTCCGCCGCCTCCGGCTCCCGGCCGACCGCGCCGGCTCGGACTCGTTCGTCCCCCGCCCCGCTCCCCGCTGATGCGGCCAAGGTCGCCCTCCCGCGGCGGAGGATGCTCGTGCTGCCGATCGAAGCCATGCCTGCCTCCTTCTCTGGGGGATCAGAACGAAGCGCAGCTTCGGGCAGCTATTCGCGGCGGCGGCCGGATCGGTTTGCCGGGACGCGCGCGACCGGGGGCTCCAGGAGCCCCCGGTCGATCCGCCAGGCGTGCCGGCTACGGGGTGCCGGCTATGGGGTGCCGGAGAACTGCACGACGCCCTGGTGGGTCTCCCCGGCGACCTGGGTGAACTCGCCGCCGAAGGCGACGCGGCTGCTGGTGATGGCCGCATCGAACGCGCCGAAGACGCCGTTGGCGCCAGGGTTCCAGCTCTCCAGGCCGCCGCCGGAGGCGCGCAGCGCGGCCAGGTGGCCGCGGCTCGCGCCGGCGAAGGTGGTGAAATGGCCGCCGACGTACAGGATCGACGAGGAGACCACGATCGCCTCCACGTCGCCGTTGGCGGCGACGTTCCACACCGGCGAGCCGCCGACAGTCGGCCCGTAGGCCTGCGCGTAGCCGCCGGCGCCGCGCCCGCCGACGAACACCGTCCGTCCCGAGGCCGACACGTCGACGTCGCCGACAACATCGGCGGTGGCGTTGGGGCTCCACGCCCGCAGGCTGGCCACCCCGGTCGACACGGCCGCCGCGTTGCGGCGCGAGGTGCCGTTGACCAGGGCGAAGTCGCCGCCGAAGTAGAGGGTGTTGCCGTCGGCGGAGACGTCCATGGACAGCACCGTGGTGAAGCTCCCCGCGCCGTTGGACACGTTCGGCCTGAAGCCGGCGGACAGGTTCCCGCTGGTGGCGTTGAAGGCGGCCAGGTGCCGCCGGCCGGCCCCCTCCGCCGAGTCGAAGTCGCCACCGGCGTACACGGTGGCGCCGCTGTTGGAGGTCGTGACCGCCTTGACGCTGTCGTTGATGAACGGGCTCCAGCCGAAGGCGTTGCCGCTGCTCGGGGAGAGCGCGGCGATGCGGGCGCGGGCGACCCCGGCGACCACGGAGAAGTCGCCGCCCACGTACACCCTGGTGCCGGCCGGGGACACCTTGAGCGCGCGGACGACGCCGTTGGCGTTGGGGTTCCACGACAGCAGGTTCCCGCTGGCGGCGTCGAACGCGGCCAGCCGGTTGCGGGTCGTCCCGTTCACCGTGGTGAAGCTGCCGCCGATGTAGACCGTGCCGCCGAGGTAGGCGACGGCGTTCACGCGCCCGTTGGTGTTCGGGGTCCCGTTGTCCGGGTTATCGCTGACGATCGCGGCCGCCGGCGGCGAGAAGCCCACCGCCACGGCGGCGGCGGCGGTCGCGAGCGCCAGGAACAGCGCCAGCACCGGCAGCCGGCGTGAGCGCGATGCCACGGGTGATGCCCCCTTTGCCTTGGTTGACGTTTTTGTGTGCGGGGAGCCTACTCACAACGTGGGCCTTACGGCCAATCGGTCCCGGAGGGCGTCCAGGAGCTCCCCGGGGACGGCGACGTTGCCGTCCACGCCGGTGCCGATGCGGACGCTCGGCTTGTGGCGGCCGTGGTAGTCGGACCCGCCGGTGGCGAGCAGCCCGCGCCGCTCGACCAGGCCCGTCAGCGACCGCCGCAGCTCGGCGTCGTGCTGCGAGTGCCAGACCTCGACGCCGTCGATGCCGGCCTCCAGCGCCTCGGCGAGCACCCGGTCGCGCTCGTCGTCGCCGAGGCGTCCCGGGTGGGCCAGCACCGCGACCCCGCCGGCCTTGCCGGCGAGGGCCACCGCGTCGGTCACCGAGACGCTCGGTGCCGGCACGTAGGCCGGACGCCCGGACGACAGGTAGCGGTCGAACGCCTCGGCCACGTCGGCGACCACCCGCCTGGCCACCAGTGCCCTGGCGAAGTGCGCCCTGGACAGGGCGCTGCCGCCCGCGATCGCCACCGCCTCCTCGTAGCCGACCCCGGTGAGCTCCCGGAGCCGCTCGCCGACGGCGAGGTTGCGTGCGTGGCGGCCGCGCCTGGCGGCCTCCACCGCCTCGCCGAGGTCGGGGGCGAGCAGGCCCTCGCCGTACAGCAGGACGTGCACCACCCTGTCGCCGACCAGGGCGGTGAGCTCGCATCCGGCCAGCACCTCGACCCCGAGGCGCAGCCCGGCGACCCGTGCCTCGGCGACCGCGCCCACGGTGTCGTGGTCGGTGACCGCCAGCACCTCGACCCCGGCCGCCGCCGCCGCCTCGACCAGCGCGCGCGGGTCGTCGCCGCCGTCGCTGGCCGAGGTGTGGGCATGCAGGTCGACCAGGGGCGTCCCCCTGCCTGTGGTCATGGGCGCTAGGGAAGGTCGTTGGGAGCGGTCAGCCCGCTCGCCTCGAGCCAGGCGATGACCTGCTCGACCGACTCGTCGACGCTCTCGGCCTCGGTGTGCAGCACGATCTCCGCGGCCAGGGGCGGCTCGTACGGGTCGGAGACGCCGGTGAAGTGCTTGATCTCGCCCGACAGGGCCTTGGCGTACAGGCCCTTGACGTCGCGCTCGGCGCAGGTCGACACGGGCGCGGCGACGTGCACCTCGACGAAGTTGTCGACCTCGGCCCGCACCAGGTCGCGTGCCTGGCGGTAGGGGGAGATGGCCGCCACCAGCACGGCCACGCCGTGCTTGGCCAGCTTGCCGGCGACATAGCCGATGCGGGCGATGTTGGTGTCGCGGTCCTCCCGGCTGAAGCCGAGCCCCTGACAGAGGTTGGTGCGGACCTCGTCGCCGTCCAGCAGCTCGACCCGGTGGCCGCGCTCGGCCAGGGCGGGCGCGAGCTTGGCCGCGACGGTGGACTTGCCCGCGCCGGACAGGCCGGTGAGCCAGAGCACGAAGCCGGTGTCGTGGTTCATGTGGTGGAGCGCCTTCCTCTAGGTAGGGGTGGGTGGGCTGGGCGGTCAGGACCGGTAGGCGTCGATCAGGAGCTGGGCGACCTCGGGACGGGAGAACTCCGCCGGCGGGAGCTGCCCGGCGGCCAGCATCTCCCGCACCTGGGTGCCGGAGAGGGCGACGTGCTCGGCCTGCGGGTGCGGGCAGGTCTTGCCGGTGGCCATGGCCAGGCAGCGCCGGCAGTAGAAGGCGTTGTCGAAGCGCAGCGGCGTGATGCCGAGCTCGTCCTCGGCCAGGGAGGCGATCAGCTCCTGGGCCTCGAAGGTGCCGTAGTAGGAGCCGACGCCGGCGTGGTCGCGGCCGACGATGAAGTGGGTGCAGCCGTAGTTCTTGCGCACCAGCGCGTGCAGCACCGCCTCCCGGGGGCCGGCGTAGCGCATCGGCGCCACCAGCGCCGACAGCAGCACCCGCTCCTCCGGGAAGTAGCCGAGCACCGCCTCGTAGGCGCGCATGCGGACCTCGGCGGGCACGTCGCCCTCCTTGGTGGGCCCGACCAGCGGATGCAGCAGCAGGCCGTCGACCATCTCCAGGGCGCACTTCATCAGGTACTCGTGGGCGCGGTGCACGGGGTTGCGGGTCTGGAAGCCGACCACCGTGGCCCAGCCCCGGGCCTGGAAGGCGGCCCTGGTCTCGGTCGGGGTGAGTGCGCGCGAGCCGACCGGGCCACCCATGGGCGCGACCACGGCCTGGATGGGGCCGGCGGCCGCCAGCGAGGGCGCGGCCAGCACCCGGGCGACGCCCGGATGGGCGGGGTCGGTGGTGCCGTAGACCAGCGCGGCCTCCAGCTCGCGGTCGCGCTGGAAGACCTCCTCGACCTGGAGCACGCCGAGCAGCTCGCCCTGGTCGCCGCGGAGCAGCGCGCGGCCGCCGTCGATCCGCCCACCGTCCGGGACGCCGAGGCAGACGGGGATCGGCCACAGGGTGCCGTCGGGCAGGCGCATCGACTCGGTGACCGACCGGTGCTCCTTGGCGCCCATGAACCCGGTCAGCGGGCTGTAGGCACCGGTGGCCAGCGCCCGCAGGTCGGCCGCCTCGGCCGCGGTCAGCGGCAGCGACGGCAGCGAGCTGGTCGCCAGCTCGGCTGCCTCGTCGGCGTCCAGGCGCCGGTCGACGAGCTGCCCGCCATGCGGCAGGCCACGGTGGGCGCCGGTCAACGTCTGCTCGCTGATGGTCACAGTGCGTGCTCCTCCTAGTTGTCCAGGCCGACCCCACCGGGGGCCAGCTCCAGCTCCATGGACGACTGCATCGCGAAGGTGGCGGCCTCCAGCTTGGAGTGCATGCCGAGCTTCTCGAGGATGTTCTGGATGTGGGTGCGGACGGTGTGCTGGCTGATGAACAGGTCGCGGCCGATGCGGGCGTTGTCCCAGCCGCGGCTCAGCAGCGCGAGCACCTGCCGCTCACGGGGCGAGAGCCGGGCGAGCGGGGAGTCGGCCGAGCGGTCCTTGGCCGCCATGCGCCTGGCCAGCTCGAGCAGCATCGCCCGCGGGATCGCCGCCTCGCCGGCCAGCACCGCATCGGCGACCCGCAGCACCGTGCTGGCGCCGTGGGTCTTGCCGACCACGCCGGCGGCCCCGGCGCGGATGGCGGCCAGCATCAGGTCGACGTCGCGGTCGTCGCCGAGCACCACCAGCTTCACGCCGGGATGGGTCTCCAGCAGCCGCGCGACCAGGTTGGGCGAGCCGTCCAGGCCGAGGGCGCCGTCGACCAGCACCAGGTCGGGGAGCAGCCGGCCGACCGCCGAGAAGGTCTCCTCGGCCGAGGAGCAGCGGCCGACGACCACGTGGGTCCGGTCGCGGGAGAACAGCGCCTCCAGCGCCTCGTTGAACAGCGGCTGCGAATCGGCCAGCAGCACTCGTGCCATCGGTACCGTCAACCTCCAAGGGCGAGCTTCCGGTCGCTTACTTTGTACGATCGGCAAATGCTTGACCTACCTCAGCTGCGGTAAGTCGCCCTACGACAGTCGACGCCCGTTCGGGCGGGCCGGCGTCCGGTCGCGCACGGTTTCCGGAGGCTCGCCCCAAAGGTCTGGGCAAGCTCGTCCGGAACGCGAGTTTCCCTCATGCATCCATACGGTCCCTAGTCAGTTTTCCACATGGGCAGGCTGCGGCCATGGCAGTACGTTGAGCCACCACAGAGAGCGACAGGGGGGAACTGCATCCGTGGCCCACGGTCGGCCGGCATGGACACCGAACGAAACGCCGAACGACCTCGCCATGCTCGCGCACGAGCTGCGGCGGCGGGTGGCGGCGCTGCGGGTGGCCGGCGAGGCGATCGCCACGCTCCGTGGTCAGGGTTTGGACACCGCCGGCATGATGGACCTGCTGATGGGCGAGATCGACGACCTCGACGAGCTCGCCCGCGAGGTGCTCCGGGAAGGCCGCGGCGACCGGGCCGACGCCGCCGCCGACGTGGGCGCGGCGGTCCGCGCGGCGGCCAGGACGGTCGCCGCCGCCCGCGGGGTCGCCATCCGGGTGGACGTGCCGGTGGCCACGGTCGCCGTCCGCGCCAGCGCCACGATGCTCCGCCAGGCGGTCGAGAACCTGCTCGACAACGCCGCCAGCCATGGGGGCGCCGCCGACATCGAGGTCACCGTCCGTCCCGACCCCGACCGCGGCGAGGTCGACCTCCTCGTCGCCGACCGCGGGCCGGAGGGGTCCGGGGAACCCCAAGGGGGTGCCCCGGTGGATCGGGAGGGGTCCGGGGAACCCCAAGGGGGTGCCCCGGTGGATCGGGAGGGGTCCGGGGAACCCCAAGGCGAGACCGGTCGGGGAACCGTTCGGGCCTCCAAGGGGTTACCCACTGCGTCGGGCGTTCGGGCTGGGCACGGCATCGGCCTGTTCCTGGTGCGCAGGTTCCTCGATGCCGCCGGAGGGCATTCCTGGCTGGCGGAGCGCCAGGGCGGCGGGACCGTGGTCGGCCTCAGCCTGCCGCTCCGGCAGCGCCAGGCCTTGGAGGAAGCCGTCAACACTTGAACCGTCGTAGTTCTCGGGGGGAGCGGGATTGCGGCAACACGTCCGGGTCGTCCTTGCGGACGACCACGACGCGTTCGTGGAGGGCCTTGGCATGGTGCTGTCGGCCGAGGCCGACCTCGAGGTGGTCGCGCTCGCCGGCGACGGCGCCGCGGCCCTGCAGGCGGTGGTCGCCCACGAGCCGGACGTCCTGGTGGTCGACACCCAGATGCCCGGCCCCGGCCTGGCCGAGCTGGTCCGGCTGGTCGGCCAGGCCCGGCCCGCCACCCGGGTGCTGCTGCTCGCCGAGGACTCCCGCCGGTCGCCCAACGGCCACGTGGCCGCGCCGCCCGCCCACCCCGGCACCACCCGGGCCGTCTCCGCCCGCGAGCTGGCCGCCGCCATCCGCGCGGTGGCCGAGGGCCGCGAGCCGCCCCCCGCCCCCGTGGCGGCGGCCCCCGAGCCGGAACCGGCCGCGGCCGCCGCGCCCGTCCGCGTCGTCGCCGGCCGCGACGACCACGCCGCGATGCTGCTGCGCAGCCTCTCCGTGCGGGAGCGCCAGATCCTGACGCTGCTGGCCCGTGGCTACTCCAACCGCCGCATCGCCGAGTCGTGCTACCTGTCGATCAACACCGTCCGGACCCACGTCCAGAACGTGCTGATCAAGCTCGGCGTACACTCCAAGCTCGAAGCGGTCGCGCTGGCTGTGCAACGGGGACTGGTGACGGCCGGCGACCAACCAAAGAAGTCCGCGCATTACCAAGACCACGGGATCCCGGAAGGCGATCAGGGCGGACGATAGGGTAATGCGCGAACTTCTTTGGTTGGCGACCGCTGACCCCGCACGCCGCTCCAGGAGGGCGCCGACGCAGTGGGCTCCGGGCCGCTCAACCGTCGCAACTTCCTGAAGGCGGGCGCCGGCGGCGCCGTGGCCGGGCTGCTGGCGTGGCGCCTCTGGCCGTCGCGCCGGCGCGGGGCCGCCACCACGCCGCCCCCCGCAGCGCCGGTCGCGCCGCCCGCCGGGCTGGCCAGCGTCGACGCCGTGCCCACCGACCGCACCCGGACCTGGCTCGGCCCCACCTACTGGGCCAACCGCCTGCAGGACTGGCGGCTGCACCTCGGCCGCCTGGAGTGCGTGGCAGCCAGCGGCCCGATGCGCACCCGCACCGTCGCCGTCCTCACCCGCGAGCTCACCGCCACCGACCGGCCGGCCAGGATCGGCGTGCGAACCGGCACGCTGGCACCCGGCGAGGGCTTCTCGGGGTTCCTGGTCGGCGCCGGCGGCGGCCGGCTCGACCACCGGGCGGCCGCCCTGGTCCAGGGCGCCTCCGGCGAGGGCGGCGGCATCCTCTGCACCTACGACAGCGACGGCGGCGTCGGCTTCCGCGACCACACCGACGAGCGCCGGCAGTTCGCCTACGCGCCCCTGCCCGGCGGCGAGCGGTCGGGACCGGGCCCGCCGCGCACCCTCGACGAGGACGTCGCGCTGCTGCTGGGGATCGACCCGCGGGGCGGCGGTCGCTTCCGCCTGCGCCTGGAGGCCAGCGACCACACCGGCCGGCTGCTCGCCGCCGCCACGCTGGACGGCGTGGACGGCGCGCTGCTGGCCGGCGGCATCGCGCTGGTGTCCTCGGCCGCCGAGCGGGAGGGCGGCGCCCGCCACTGGTTCGCCGGCCTCGGCACCGCCGGCGCCAAGGTGGCCGAGCACCAGGACCGGGCGGAGGGGCCGATCCTCGGCACCCTCTACTCCCTCAACGGCGGCCTGCTGAAGCTGAGCGCCCAGCTCCTGCCCGTCGGCGACGGCGACCCGCGGACGGTCCGGCTGCAGCTCCGCCGGCCAGGTGGCGCCTGGGAGGACGGCCCGGTGGCGACCCTCGGGCCAGGCTTCACCGCCGGCTTCCGGCTGAGCGGCTGGGACGCCACCGCCGACCGGGAGTACCGGGTCGTGTGGGCGCCGGGCACGCCCGAGGAGCAGCGCTTCGGCGGGGTCGTCGGCAGGGACCCGGTCGACGCCGACGAGCTGGTCGTCGGCCTGGTCGACTGCACCATCCACAGCTTCCGGCCCCTCAACGTCGCCAGCGAGGCCGGCCCGGAGCTGCCGGGGTCGCGCCCGCTCGGTCTGTACACCGACCGCAACCTCTACTTCCCCTACGCGGAGCTGGTGCGGGGCCTGCGCCGGCGGCGCCCGCACCTGCTCGCCGCCGTCGGCGACCAGTACTACGAGCACCGGCCGACCACCAAGGACAAGAGCCCGGAGCCCACCCTCGACATGCTGTACCGCTGGTACCTGTGGCTGTGGGCGTTCCGCGACCTGACCCGCTCGGTCCCCACCGTCGTGCTGGTCGACGACCACGACGTCTACCAGCCCAACCTGTGGGGCAACGCCGGCGTCGCCGCGCCCGGCGGCGACTACCGCGGCGGCGGCTACGACCACCCGGCCGCCTGGGTGAACCTGGTGCAGCGGGTCCAGTGCGGCCACAACCCCGACCCGTACGACCCCGCCCCGGTCGCCCAGGGCATCGGCGTGTACTACGGCGCCTTCACCTACGGCGGGGTGGGGTTCGCGCTGGTCGAGGACCGCAAGTTCAAGACCGGCGACAAGGACAACCGGGACGCCGACGGCGCCCGCGTCGACCGGGCGTCGCTGACCATCCTCGGCGACCGCCAGGAGCGGTTCCTGGCCGCCTGGGCCGACGCCGACCCGGGCGCCGCCAAGATCTGCTTCTCCCAGACGCTCTGGGGGTGCCTGCAGACCGACGAGCGGGGCCAGGCCCAGTTCGACGCCGACGCCGACGCCGCCTCGCGAGGCCGCCGCACCGCCCTCGGGCTGGTCAAGCGGGCAGGGGCGCTGCTGCTCTCCGGCGACCAGCACCTCGCCAGCCTGGTCCGCCACGGCCTCGACGGCGCCGACGACGGGCCGGTCCAGTTCGTCGCCCCGGCGGCCGGCAGTGCCTGGCAGCGCTGGTTCGAGCCGGCCTCGACCGCGCCGACCGGCCAGGGCGCCACCGTCCACACCGGCGACTTCACCGACGCCTACGGCAACCGCATGCGGGTGCTGGCGGTGGCCAACCCGCGGGTCACCAGGGCGGCGTTCCGGGCCGCGCGGCGTGGCCGCAACGCCGAGCTGGGCGACCGCGAGCTCAAGCGCGAGGGCTACGGCGTCGTCCGGGTCGACAAGGCCGGCGGCGAGTTCGTGATCGAATGCTGGCCGTGGGACGCCGGGGAGGCGGGGGAGCAGTTCCCCGGCTGGCCCTACCGGCTCAGGTTCTCCGACGTGTAGCCGTAGCCGGCGGCGACGTCGGCGGTCAGCTCGCGGACCCTGGCGACCTGCGCCGGCGACAGCCGCTCGCGCCACACGTCGAGGTTGGCGCGGCTGTCAAGGCGGCGGGCGGCGGTCTTGGACACCCCGCCAGCGAGCGACCAGCGCATCACCCCCTGGTCGGCGCCGCCGGAGGTCGCCCTGACGATGGCGCGCTCGGCGTCCGGCCCGAGCGGCAGGCCGAGGCGGTCGTACAGGGCCGCGAACGCCGGCACCGGATCGACCGAGAGGTCCTCGTGCCTGACCACCTCCAGCCCCGCGATCTCACGCCGGTAGGCGGCCACCGTCCCGTAGATCACCCGCCACAGCAGGCTCGCCCGCTCGACCTCGCCGGCCGGCCCGTCGGAGACGGCCGCCTCCAGCTCGTCCCGGTACGGCGCCAACCGGTCGCGGACCAGCGCCGGCTGGGCGAGCAGCTCGTCCAGCCGGGGCCGCCAGCCGAGCCGCAGCCAGCTCGACACCGTGGCCACCGGGTCGCGGACGGTCACCACCACCTGGCAGCCCACCCTGCGGTGCAGCCAGGGGGCCGCGAACACCGCATAGGGGTCGTCGAGCAGGGCGCGGCGGCCGCGCAGCCGGCCGAGCCCGAAGCCGCCGGTGTACTTGACGGCCCGCAGCACGTCGTAGGGCCCGTGGTTGCGGCGCAGCTCGGCCAGCGGGTGGTAGCGCAGCCGCACCGTGTCCCGGAACGCCGGCAGCCAGTCCCGCTCGTTCTCCTCGCTGATGTACTGGAAGGCGTGCCGGACGTCGGCCCGCAGCACCCCTGGCGAGCGCCCCGGAGGGTGGCGCGGGTTGAGGGGCTCGTTGACGTACACCAGCCGGCCGCTGGCCTCCAGCATCTTGCCCACCCAGCTCGTCGCCGTGCGTGGCATGCCGGTGACCAGCAGCGGCGCGCCAACCGACCGGGGGGCTACCGCTTCGCTTCTCGAGCCCCCCGGACCCCCCCGCCGATCGCGCCTCACCTGCGGGCCTTGGCCTCCTCGATCACCTTGGTGGCCATGTGCGACGGCAGCTCCTCGTAGTGGGAGAAGCGCCGCGCGAACGAGCCCCTGCCCCTGGTCATCGAGCGCAGGTCGATGGCGTAGCGGACCACCTCGGCCTCTGGCGCGGTGGCCCGCACCAGCGTGCGGCCGGTGCCGACCGGGTCGGTGCCGACCACCCGCCCCCGCCGCGACGACAGGTCGCCGAGGATGTCGCCGACGTAGTCGTCGGGGACCAGGACCTCCAGCTCCAGCACCGGCTCCAGCAGGACCGTGTCGGCCTGGGCGGCGGCCTCCTTCATGGCCAGGCCGCCGGCGATCTGGAAGGCCATGTCCGAGGAGTCCACCGTGTGGAACTTGCCGTCGTAGAGGGTGACCCGGATGTCGACCACGGGGTAGCCGGCGACCAGGCCGTCCTCCATCGCCTTGCGGACGCCCTTCTCGACCGAGGGGATGAACTGGTTGGGGATGGCGCCGCCGTAGATCTTGTCGACGAACTCGAAGCCGCCGCCCCGTGGCAGCGGCTCCACCTCGATGTTGCAGATGCCGTACTGGCCGTGGCCGCCGGACTGCTTGACGTGCCGGCCCAGCGCCCTGACCGGCGACTTGAAGGTCTCCTTGTAGGGCAGCAGGAGCGGCACCTGGACGACCTCGACGCCGTACTTGCGCTTGAGGCGCTCCAGGGTGACCTCGATGTGGTTCTCGCCCATGCCCCACAGGATCGTCTGCTTGGTCTCGGGGTTGCGCTCCACCCGCAGGGTCAGGTCCTCCGCCTCGGTGCGGCCAAGGCCGGAGGAGAGCTTCTCCTCGTCGCCGCGGGACTTGGGCGCGATCGCGATCGGCAGCAACGGGTCGGGCATGGACGGCGCCGGCAGCCTGACCGGGTCGTCCTTGGCGCACAGCGTGTCGCCGGTGGCGGTGTCGGCCAGCTTGGCCACCGCGCCGATGTCGCCGGCGACCACCTTGTCGGCCGGCTCCTGCGCCTTGCCGCGGACGGTCAGCAGGTGGCCGACCCGCTCGTCCTTGCCCTTGGCCGAGTTGAAGACCGTGGAGTCGGGCAGGAACGTGCCGGACAGCACCCGGAACAGGTTCATGCGCCCCACGTACGGGTCGGAGATGGTCTTGAACACGTAGGCGGCCAGCGGGCCGGCGGGGTCCGCGCGCCGCCCCTCGACCGGCGGGCGCTCGGTGGGGGAGGGGAACGCCTGGGTGCAGACCTCCAGCAGCTCGACGACGCCGATGTTGCGGGTCGCGGCCCCGGCCAGCACGGGGAACAGGCGCCCGGCGGCCACCGCCTGCTCCAGGTCGGGGATCAGGTCGGTCGGGGCGATCTCGTCACCGCCGAGGTAGCGGTCCATCAGCTCCTCGTCCTCGGACTCCTGGATGATCGCCTCGATGAGCTGCTCGCGCAGGCCGGAGGCCGCCTCCTGCAGGTCGGCCGGGACGTCGCCCTCGGCGCGGGTGCCGCCGTCGTAGGCGATGGCGCGGCCCGACAGCAGCCCGACCAGGCCGCGGAAGTCGTGCTCCTCGCCGATCGGCAGGTACAGCGGCGGGCAGGCCTTGCCGAAGGCGCCCTGGATGCCGTCCAGGGCGCGGGCGAACGACGCCCGGTCGCGGTCCAGCTTGTTGATGAAGAACGCCCGCGGCAGGCCGAGCTCCTCGGCCATGGTCCAGACGACCTCGGTCTGGGTCTCCACCCCCTCCACGGCGCTGACCACGAACAGCACCGCGTCGGCGGCAGGCAGGGCCGCCCGCACGTCGCCGACGAAGTCGGCGTAGCCGGGCGCGTCCAGCAGGTTGACCTTGAAGCCGTCGTGCTCGACCGGCGCGACCGCCAGCGACACCGAGATCTGCTTGCGGGTCTCCTCCGGCTCGAAGTCGGTCACGGTGGTGCCGTCCTCGACCCGGCCGATCCGGTTGGTCGCGCCGGTGGCGTGCAGCACCGCTTCGACCAGGGAGGTCTTGCCGGCGCCCCCGTGACCCACGATCAGGATGTTGCGGACGTGATCGGTGGGGTAGCTCTTCACGTGCGGCTGGCCTCCCTCATGTCGCGCCGGTCGTCGCCCCGGGAGCGGCGATGCTACCACCGCATATTGCCGTAACCGGTCGCCGTTGAGCCGGGTCTATCATGGGTGTAGCCTCCCCCCGTCCCGTACGGGCGCCTTCCCCAGAGGCGCCCCCGTCATGGCAGGTAGATCTCTTGCTCTCGTCAAAGGCCCGCGACACCTTCCGCCACGTCACCGAGCCCGCCGGGCAGGCGCTTGCGAAGGCGGGCATCACGGCCAACAGCCTCACCGCGGTCGGCCTGGCCGGCAGCCTCGGCGCCGGCGCGCTGATCGCCACCGGCCAGCCCGAGATCGGCGGTGCCGTCAGCCTGCTGTCCGGGCTGCCCGACATGCTCGACGGCGCGGTCGCCAAGGCCTCCGGCCGCATCTCACGCCGGGGCGCCTTCCTCGACTCGGTGGTCGACCGGCTCTCGGACGCCGCCGTGCTCGCCGGCATCGTCTGGCTGGCCAGCGTCCGCGGCCAGCCCACCCTGGTCATGCTCGCCGCCCTGGTGCTCGGCCTGTCGCTGATCGTCTCCTATATCAAGGCGCGCGCCGAGTCGCTGGGGTTCGCCTGCAACGTCGGCATCGCCGAGCGCCCAGAGCGGGTGATCGTGCTCGGCATCGCCCTGCTGCTCGGCCACGCCGAGGCCGGCCTGTGGGTGCTGGCGGCGGGCACCGCGATCACCGTCGTCCAGCGCATCCTGGTCGTCTGGCAGCAGTCCGACGTCGGGCCCGGCATCGGCCGGTGATCCCCAGGAAGTGATCCCCGGAGCGCGCCAGTCGAGGCATGCACGGCGCGCATGTGCACGGCCAAAGAGGCTTGCGCATTACCGCGACGTCCAACCTGATCGCCCTGAGGGATCCCGTGGTCTTGGTAATGCGCAAGCCTCTTTGGGTGAGGTCTGACGTGGTCAATGCGACGCCGATACCCGACCGGCGCTCCAACAGCCAGCGGGCCGGCCGGCGGTGGCTCGCGGCCTGGGACGTGTGCCGCCGGCTGCCCGAGCCGGTCGCCTACGCGCTGGGGCGGGCCGGCGGCCGTGCCTTCTACGAGCTGGACGCCGGCCGCCGCCAGGCGCTGCGGGCCAACCTCCGCCACGTCCTCGGCCCGGCGCTGTCCCCGGCCGAGCTGGAGACCGTGGTGCGCCGCGGCTTCGCCACCTACGGCCGCTACTGGGTCGAGGCGTTCCGGCTGGAGGACCTGGAGCCGCGGGAGATCCGCCGCCGCCTGCTGGTGGAGGGGCGCGAGCACCTGGACGCCGCGGTCGCCGCGGGCCACGGGACCATCTTCGCCAGCCCGCACCTCGGCAACTGGGACGCCGGCGGGGCGTGGCTGGCCGCCAGCGGCTACCCGGCGACCGCCGTGGTGGAGCGGCTGCGGCCGGCCGAGCTGTACGACCGGTTCGCGGCCTACCGGCGTGCCCTCGGCCTCGAGCTGCTGCCGCTGGACGACGGCTCCGAGACCCTGCGCGGCACGATGCGGGCGCTGCGCGACGGCCGGGTGGTGTGCCTGGTCTGCGACCGCGACCTGACCGGCGGCGGGCTGACGGTGCGGCTGTTCGGGGCGGCCACCGCCATGCCCGGCGGCCCGGCGTCGCTCGCCCTCAAGACCGGCGCCGCCCTGCTGCCCTGCGCGGTCTACCAGGACCGCCGGCACGGCCACTGGCGCGCGCTGATCCGGCCGCCGGTGCGGCAGGACCCGACCGGCGACCCGCGGGCCGACGTCCTCGCGCTCACCCAGCGCCTGGCCGACGAGTTCGAGGCGCTGATCGCGCGCGCCCCCGACCAGTGGCATGTCCTCAGCCACTACTGGCGCGAGGCCGGCCAGGACAGGGTGGCCGCGTGAGGGTCGGCCTGGTCTGCCCCTACGAGTGGACCGTGCCCGGCGGGGTCGGCAACCACGTGCGCGCCCTCGCCGGCGAGCTGCGCCGCCTCGGCCACGACGTCGACGTGCTGGCGCCGGCCGAGCGGCCCGTCCACGAGGCCGGGTTCGTCGGCCTCGGCGGCTCGCTGGCGGTCCCCTACAACGGCTCGGTGGCCCGCATCGCGATCGGCCCCCGCACCCTCGTCAGGGTCCGCCGGGCGCTGGCCGCCGGCGGCTACGACCTGCTCCACGTCCACGAGCCGCTGTCGCCGAGCGTCGGGCTGCTGGCGGTCGTCCAGTCCCACCTCCCGGTGGTGGGCACCTTCCACGCCAACCTGGACCGCTCGCTCGCGCTCACGGCCGCCAGCCCGTTGCTGCGGCGCGCCTACGACCGCCTGGCCGGCCGCATCGCGGTCAGCCCCTCGGCCCGCGACACCTGGCAGGGCCAGTTCGGCGGCTCGATGGTGGTGATCCCCAACGGGGTCGCCCCGGAGTTCTTCGCCTGCCCGGAGCCGCTGCCCGGCTGGAAGGGAACCGGCCCGACGGTGCTGTTCGTCGGCCGGCTGGAGCCCCGCAAGGGCCTCGCCTACCTGGTGCGGGCGTTCCTGCGGCTCAAGCCCGCGTTCCCGGGGCTGCGCCTGCTGGTGGTCGGCAGGGACGACAAGCGCCAGCAGGAGCGGGCGATGGCGGTGGTGCCGGCCCGGCTCCGGCCCGACCTGGTCTTCGTCGGCGCCGTGCCCCAGGCCGACCTGCCCAGCTACTACGCCTCCGCCGACGTGTTCTGCGCGCCGTCGCTGGGCGGGGAGTCGTTCGGCATCGTCCTGGCCGAGGCGATGGCGGTCGGGCTGCCGGTGGTCTGCTCCGACATCGGCGGCTACCGCGACGTGGTCCGCGACGGCAGCGAGGGCCTGCTGGTCCCCCCGCGCGACCCGGAGGCGCTGGCCACCGCCCTCGGCGGCCTGCTCGACAACCCGGCCCGCCGGGCGGCGATGGGGACGGCCGCCCGCGGCGCGGCCGGACGCTACGCCTGGCAGGTCGTTGCCGCCGAGGTCGCCGAGGTCTATCAGGCCGCCAGGTCCGGCTAGCCAGGCGATGTCGAAGCGGTCCGGTACACTGCCAGCCGGCAGCGGATGAGTCGAGGAGGCGCGGTGGACGTGGCGGCGGCCCTGTGGGGCGGGATCATCGGGGCGATCGTGGCGGCGACCGTGTACGCGGGCTTCCTCGGGCTACGCCTGACCCGCTTCGACCTGCTGCGGTTCGAGGGCGGCATGCTGATCCGCGAGCGCACCAGCTTGGTCTACATCTACGGCGCCGTGGTCCAGGTGGTCGCGGGCGCCCTGCTCGCCCTCGCCTACCGCCTGGTGTTCCAGCAGCTCGACTCCGCCACCCTGGTCGGCTGGGGGGCGCTGCTCGGGCTCGCCCAGGGGGTGCTCGCGCTGCTGCTGTTGCCGCTGTTCGGCGCCGTCAACCGCAACGTGCGGGCGGGCGACGAGCCTTCGCCCGGCCTGGCCGGGCGGGCCCACGGCGGCCTCACCCCCATCGCCCTGCTGGTGGCCTCGGTGGTGTTCGGCACCTGGGTCGGCATCGTCCTGCTTCCTTGAGCGCCGTCGCCCTCCTCCGCGAGCAGATCGCCGCCAACCGGCGCGCCTACCAGCGCTGCGTCGCCCTGCTGGTCGGTGGGCTGGCGCTGTTCGGGCTGCTGGTGACGCTCGTCCTCGGTCTGGGGGTCGGCGGGCTCGGCGCCGGGCTCGGGCTGGCCGTGCTGGTGGTCGGGTTCGCCCCTGGGGTGGGGGAGCGGGCCGCCCTGCGCGACGCCGGCGCCGACCCCGCCGACCCCCAACGCCTGCCCCGCTACCACAACCTGGTGAACGGCCTCTGCCAGGCGGCCGGCCTGCCGATGCCACGCCTGTACGTGGTCGACAGCGACGCCGCCAACGCCTTCTCGGTCGGCCGCAACCCCGAGCAGGCCGCCCTGGTCGTCACCCGCGGGCTGCTCACCGGCCTGAACCGGGTCGAGCTGGAGGGGGTGCTCGCCCACGAGCTCAACCACATCTGGAGCTGGGGCGCCCGCCTGGCCACCCTCGGGGTCGCCCTCGGCCGCGTGCCGGGGCTGCTGCGGCTGGTCGCCCCGCCCAGGCGCGAGTTCGACGCCGACGAGGCCGGCGCCCGCCTGACCCGCTACCCGCCCGGTCTGGTCAGCGCCCTCCGGAAGCTGTCCGCCGGCGACCCGCCGCCGATCCAGCCCAATGGCCGGGGGGCTAGGCTTGAGCCCCCCGGACCCCCCAGCCTCGGGCATCTGTGGATCGTGGCGCCAGACCCCACCCACCCGCCGGTCGCCGCGCGGATCGCCGCGCTCCAGGAGCTGTAGCGTGCGCGCCCGCGGGACCCGCTCCGGGCTGCGCGTGTACGCGGCCGTGGTGCTGGCGCTGGTCGCCGCCGGCTGCTCCGGCGGCAACGACCGGGCGGCCGCGCCGGCCTCCACCGCCGTCCCGACCACCAGCGCCCCGCCGGCCGTGTTCCCCCTCACCGGCCTGCCCACGAACGGCGACGCGAACGCCGCCCGGCCCGCCCTCTCGGTCAAGGTCGACAACACCCGCCGGGCCCGTCCCCAGGCCGGCCTGAACGACGCCGACCTGGTCCACGAGGAGCTGGTCGAGGGCGGCCTCACCCGCCTGCTGGTCACCTACCACTCCAAGGACGCCGGCGAGGTCGCCCCGGTGCGCTCGGCGCGGCCGGTCGACGGGCCGCTGCTGCGCCAGCTCGGCGGCGGCCTGTTCGCCTTCTCGGGCGGCGCCGCCGGGGTCGTGGCCCGGGTGCGCCCCGCCTCCGGCGCCACCTTCGTCGGCATCGGCCAGACCCCGGCGCCCTACCGGCGGGCCGCCGACCGTCCCGCCCCCTACAACGTGGTGACCAGCACCGCCGCCCTCTACGACGCGGGTCGCCGCATCGAGCCCGGGCTGCGGCCGCCGCCGCCGTTCCTGGCCTTCGCCGACGAGCCGCCGGGCGGGGGCCGTCCGGTCAGCGAGGCGCGGCTGCGCTTCTCGCCCTCCAGCCGGGCGGCGTGGCGCTGGGACGCCGCCGCCGGGCGCTTCGTCCGCGAGCAGGACGGCGCCCAGGACCGGCTGGTCGACGGCGAGCCGGTCACCACCGACAACGTGGTGGTGCTGCGGGTCGCGATCCGGCTGGACCAGAACCGCGACGTGCTCGGCAACCGCACCCCCGACCCGGTGGTCATCGGCAAGGGTCGCGCCTGGCTGCTCCGCGACGGCCGCGTGGTCGCCGGCACCTGGAGCCGCGCGTCCCCGGCGCGGCCGCTGCGGGTGCTCGGCGAGGACGGCCAGCCGCTCGCCCTGCGCCCCGGCCGCACCTGGGTCGAGCTGCTCCCCTCCAGCGAGCGCCCCGCCTTCGGCTGACGGTCGCCGTTGAAGGGCGCGGCCGGCCTGGTGTAGCCTTGGAACCAGAAATGCGCCTCTGAGCAGGGAAAACACACACGCATGGAGCCCACCGACCACGTCACCGGCAGCGCGCGCGTCAAGCGCGGCCTGGCCGAGATGCTCAAGGGCGGCGTCATCATGGACGTCGTCACCGCCGACCACGCCAAGATCGCCGAGGAGGCCGGGGCGGTCGCGGTCATGGCGCTGGAACGGGTGCCGGCCGACATCCGCGCCCAGGGCGGCGTCGCCCGCATGAGCGACCCCGAGCTCGTCCACCAGATCATGGACGCCGTCTCCATCCCGGTGATGGCCAAGGCCCGCATCGGCCACTTCGTGGAGGCCCAGGTGCTCCAGGCCATCGGCGTCGACTACGTCGACGAGTCCGAGGTCCTCAGCCCGGCCGACGAGGCGCACCACATCGACAAGTGGCGCTTCACGGTGCCGTTCGTGTGCGGCGCCACCAACCTCGGCGAGGCGCTGCGCCGCATCGCCGAGGGCGCGGCCATGATCCGCTCCAAGGGCGAGGCCGGCACCGGCAACGTCATCGAGGCGGTCCGCCACATGCGCGCGATCGCCGGGGACATCCGGCGGCTCGCCGGCCTGCGTCCCGACGAGCTGTTCACCGCCGCCAAGGCGCTCGGCGCCCCCTACGAGCTGGTCGCCGAGGTCGCCGCCGAGGGCGGCCTGCCGGTGGTGCTGTTCACCGCCGGCGGCATCGCCACCCCCGCCGACGCCGCGATGATGATGCAGCTCGGCGCCGAGGGCGTGTTCGTCGGCTCCGGCATCTTCAAGTCCGGCGACCCGGCCAGGCGCGCCAAGGCGATCGTCGAGGCGACCACCTTCTTCCAGGACCCGGAGATCGTCGCCAAGGTGTCGCGCGGGCTCGGCGAGCCGATGGTCGGCATCGCCGCCGTCCCCGAGGGCGAGCGGCTGGCCGACCGCGGCTGGTAGGCGTGGTGGCCGTCGCCCCTGTCATCGGTGTCCTGGCCTACCAGGGCGACGTCCGCGAGCACCTGCGGGCGCTGGCCGCGGTCGGCGCCGACACCGTCGAGGTCCGCGGCCTCGCCGACCTCGACCGGGTCGACGGGCTGGTGCTCCCCGGCGGCGAGTCCACCGTGATCGGCAAGCTCGCCGCCCGCTACGGGCTGCTCGAGCCGCTCCGCGAGCGGGCCAGGGCCGGCCTGCCCGTGTTCGGCACCTGCGCCGGCATGATCCTGCTCGCCCGCGAGGTCGAAGGGCCGCCCCAGGACCTGATCGGCGTGCTCGACGTGCGGGTGCGCCGCAACGCCTTCGGCCGCCAGGTCGCCTCCTTCGAGGCGGAGGTCGACGTCAAGGGCCTCGACGGCGGCCCGGTGTCCGGCGCGTTCATCCGCGCTCCCTGGGTGGCCGAGTCCGGCCCCGACGTCGAGGTGCTCGCCGAGCTCGACGGCAGGGTCGTCGCCGTCCGCCAGGGCAACCTGCTCGCCACCGCGTTCCACCCCGAGCTCAGCGGCGAGGTCCGCCTGCACCGCTGGCTCGTCGACCTCGCGAGGGCCGCCAAGGCGCGTGGCGTCCACGGCCAGCCTCCCGATCCCGCCGGCTGACTGCCGGAGCCGGCGACCAGCGAAGGGAGCGAGCGCCATGAGCGGGCACTCGAAGTGGTCCACCATCAAGCACCAGAAGGGCGCCAAGGACGCCAAGCGCGGCAAGCTGTTCGCCAAGCTGATCCGCGCGATCGAGATCGCCGCCCGCAGCGGCGGCGCCAGCCCGGACGGCAACCCCACCCTGGCCGACGCCATCCAGAAGGCCAAGGACAACTCCGTGCCCAACGACACCATCGACCGGGCCGTCAAGCGCGGCGCCGGCGAGCTCGAGGGCCAGCAGCTCGACCTGGTCACCTACGAGGGCTACGCGCCCGGCGGGGTCGCCGTCCTGGTCGAGGCGCTCACCGACAACCGCAACCGCACCGCCGCCGACATCCGCCATGTCTTCACCAGGGGCGGCGGCAGCATCGCCGACGCCGGCAGCGTCGCCTACCTGTTCAACCGCCGCGGGCAGCTCGTCGTGCCCGGCGACGGCGCCGACGAGGACCAGGTCATGGAGGTCGCCCTGGAGGCCGGCGCCGAGGACGTCGAGCCCGGCGAGGGAGGCTTCACCGTCACCACCGCCGCCGGCGACCTGCGGGCGGTCCGGGCCGCGTTCGACCAGGCCGGCATCGCCTACGACGCCGCCGAGGTCACCATGGTGCCGAGCATGTCGGTGCCGCTGGAGCGCGACGCCGCCGTCCGCGTGCTGCGGCTGCTGGACGCCCTGGAGGACCTCGACGACGTCCAGGACGTGTACGCCAATTTCGACATCCCCGACGACGTCATGGCCGAGGTGAGCTGAGCCGTCAGGTCGGTCTCCGGGCAGGGGATCTACGCCGTCGGGAATTCGGCTGTAACGGCGGCCGGATTGGGGCAGACTGGTCCTCGACCCGACCCTCGCCAACGAGGAGGAGCGATGCGCACGGTTGTGGGCCGGCGTCTGCGGGACGTGGACGTCGGCTAACTCCCCGACCTGGCCGCCAGGCACACGGCGGCCACCATCGACCTTGGAACCGGCGACGGCCGCTACGTGCTGGCGACCGCCGCGGCCCAGCCCGACCGGCTGGTCGTCGGCGTCGACGCCAGCGCGGCGGCGATGGCGGTGGCGTCGCGGCGGGCGGCCGCCACGCCGCGACGTGGTGGGCTTCCCAACGCCCTGTTCGTGGTCGCCGCCGTCGAGGCGCTGCCGCGCGAGCTGGACGGCCTCGCCGACCAGGTCACCGTCCATTTCCCGTGGGGCTCGCTGCTGCGCGGCCTGCTCGGCGCCGACCCCGCGGCCATGGCCGGCCTGACCCGGGTCATGCGTCCCGGCGCGACCCTGTCGATGCTGCTGTCGTCGACCGACCGCGACCGCGGTGCCGGCGTGGAGCCGCTCCAGGAACCGGCGGTGCGCGCCCTTGGCGCGTCGTACGCCGCCTGGGGGCTGGCCGTCACCGAGGCGCGGCCGGCGGCCGCCGCCGACGTCGCCGCCGCCCACTCGACCTGGGGCAAGCGCCTCGGCGCCGGCGGGCGGCGGCCGGCCTGGCTGCTGCGGGCGAGGTTCGACCACGGCCGACCGGCGCCCGACGCCGGCACGGCCGGCCGGCGATCACCGGCACTCGAACGACCCGATCGGGTCGTGGAGGGAGACGGTGGCGGCGCGGGAGCGGCGGTGGTGACGCCCGACGGTCGGTCCCCTACAGGCGACCGCGGCGGCGGCTGAGGAAGAACAAGACGAGCAGGACGATGATGACGATCAGCAGCAGCGTGGTCGGTCGCATGGCGCCTCCCTTGTGTCGCGCCCGCCTACCCGGCCGGACCGGTGCCTAACCTACGTGGTTGAGCCTGTCGCGGCGAACCGGTAGGCTGCGCCAAACACCTGTTCGAGGTGGAGGGGGACGGCGATGCGGGTGCTCGGGGTCGACCCTGGTCTCGGCCGCTGCGGCTGGGCCGTCCTCGACCGGCACGGCGGCAGGGTCGTCGCCGCCGGGTACGGGACCATCCAGACCGGCGGCGACCAGGTCGCGCCGCGGCTGGCGGAGCTGGCGAGGAGGCTCCGGGAGGTGCTGGCCGCCCACCGTCCCGAGGCACTGGCCATCGAGCGGGTCTTCTTCAACGCCAACGTGCGCACGGCCATGACCGTCGGGCAGGCCTCGGGCGTGGTGCTGCTGCTGGCCGCCGAGCACGGGCTGCCGGTCGCCGCCTACACCCCGCCGCAGGTCAAGCAGGCGGTGACCGGCACCGGCGGGGCGCCCAAGGAGCAGGTCGGCTACATGGTGCGGGCGCTGCTCGGGCTGGACGCGGTCCCGACCCCGGCCGACACCGCCGACGCGCTGGCCGTCGCCCTCTGCCACCTGCAGCATGCCGGGCTGGCGGGGCTCGGCGGCCATGGGGACGGCGGCGGCGAGGGCGGCGGGACCGCCGGCGGCCTCGGCGCCGCCTCGACCGCCGACTGGCTCGCGCGCGCCGCGCCGACCTCGCCGGGGCTTCGGCGATGATCGCCAGCCTCCGCGGGCACCTGGCCGAGACGCTGCCCGACGGCGCGGTGATCGAGGTGGGCGGGGTCGGCTACCGGGTGTTCCTCACCCCCAAGGCGCTGGCGGGCCTGCCGCGGGACGGCGAGGTGCTGGTCCACACCGTCACCTACGTCCGCGAGGACACCCTGGCGCTGTACGGCTTCGCGACCGTGGACGAGCGGCGCGCGTTCGAGCAGCTCCTGACCGCCACCGGGGTCGGCCCCAAGCTGGCCCTCGCGGTGCTGTCGGTCCACTCCCCGGACGCGTTGCGGCGGGCGGTCTCCGCCGGCGACGCCGACGCGCTCACCCTGGTGCCCGGCGTGGGGCGCAAGGGGGCGGCGCGGCTGATCCTCGAGCTCAGGGGCAGGCTCGGCGACGGCGAGCCGGAGCCGCCGGTCGAGGTGGCCGGCCGGCCCGCCTACGCCGAGGTCCGCGAGGCGCTCGGCGCCCTCGGTTACGGCCCCGCCGAGATCAGGGCCGCCCTGGCCGCGCTGCCGGCGGACGCCGGCGCGCTGGCCACCGAGGAGCTGCTGCGGCTGGCGCTGCGCGGCCTTGGGAGGGCGCGGTGAGCGACGACGTCCTCGACCCCTGGCCGTCGGACGCCGAGCGGGCCAGCGAGGGCAGCCTCCGGCCCCGGAAGCTCGACGAGTTCGTCGGCCAGGCGCGGACCCGCGAGCAGCTCGGGGTGGTGCTCGAGTCGGCCGGGCGGCGCGGCCTGCCCCCCGACCACCTGCTGTTCTCGGGGCCGCCGGGGCTGGGCAAGACCAGCCTGGCCGCGATCGTCGCGGCCGAGCTCGGGGCCGGCTTCCGGGTCACCTCCGGGCCGGCGCTGGAACGCGCCGGCGACCTGGCCGCGATCCTCACCGGGCTGGAGCCGGGGGATGTGCTGTTCGTCGACGAGGTGCACCGCCTGCCGCGGGCGGTCGAGGAGGTCCTCTACCCGGCCATGGAGGACTTCCAGATCGACGTCGTGCTCGGCAAGGGGCCGGGGGCGCGCAGCCTCCGCCTCGACCTGCCGCGCTTCACCCTGGTCGCCGCGACCACCCGCACCGGGCTGATCACCTCGCCGCTGCGCGACCGCTTCGGCTTCGCGGCCCGGCTCGACTACTACGGCCCCGGCGACCTGCGCGCGATCGTGACCCGCTCCGCGTCGATCCTCGGGGTCGCCATCGACCCGGCCGGCGCCGAGGTGCTCGCCGGGCGGTCGCGGGGCACCCCGAGGATCGCCAACCGGCTGCTGCGCCGGGTGCGCGACTTCGCCGAGGTCCGCGCCGACGGCCGCGTCGACGTGGCCGTGGCCGAGGCGGCCCTGGAGCTGTTCGAGGTCGACCGGCTCGGGCTCGACAAGCTCGACCTTGCCCTGCTGCGGGTGCTGTGCGAGCGCTTCGGGGGAGCGCCGGTCGGCCTTGCGACCCTGGCCGTCTCGGTCGGCGAGGAGCAGGACACGGTCGAGGACGTGGCCGAGCCGTACCTGCTCCAGCTCGGGTTCCTGCAGCGGACCCCGAGGGGCCGGGTCGCCACCCCGGCCGCGTTCGCGCACCTGGGTCTGGCGGTCCCGCGCGGGTCGGCCCCGCCGCCCGAGCCCGGCTCCCTGTTCGAAGACTCCGGGTAGTAGGATTGCCGCTGCGCCGCGCCAGGCTGGTGGCGGCGCGTCGTCGCGTGCCCAGCGCGGTGGGCCGCACAACCTCGCCCCGGGAGCTGCCCGGGCTCCTCGGAGGTCTTCACGTCATGCAGAACCCGAGCGCGAACCTCATCTTCATCCTCTTCCTCTTCGCCATCCTCTACTTCCTGATGTGGCGGCCGCAGCAGCGCCGCATCCGCGCGATGCAGGCCCTCCAGTCCTCGCTGCAGCTCGGCGACGAGATCATCACCTCGGCCGGGTTCCTCGGCACGATCCGCCGCTTCGACGGCGAGGTGGTCACGATCGAGCTGTCGCCTGGCGTGGAGGCGCGGGTCAACCGGCGGGCGATCTCCGGCCGGGTGGGGCCCGACACCCACGCGGCGGACGACGCGAACGACCACGAGGAGCGGCCCGGCCCATGAGCCTTCCGGCTCGCGGAGCAGAAGCCGGCGAGCCCCGCCTGCTCGACCAGGTGGCCGGCAACCGGGTCATCCAGACCTACGTCGCGCTCGCCGACCAGTTCACCGGCCAGATCGGCTACACCGAGCACGGCTTCCGCCACGCCAACCTGGTCGGCCACATCGCCTTCAACATCCTCGACCGGCTCGGCCACGACCGCCACCTCGCCGAGCTGGCGGCCGTCGCCGGCTACCTCCACGACGTCGGCAACGTGATCTCCCGCCACAACCACCCGCAGACCTCGGCGCTGATCGCCATGCCGATCCTCGGCGAGCTGGGCATGGCCACCGAGGACATCGGGCTGGTCATCGGCGCCATCGGCAACCACGAGGAGGAGCTCGGCCAGCCGGTGTCGCCGGTGTCGGCGGCGGTCAACATCGCCGACAAGTCCGACGTGCACCGCTCCCGGGTCCGCAAGGACGCACGGGTCGAGTTCGACATCCACGACCGGGTGAACTTCTCGGCGACCCACTCGTTCGTGCGGGTGGACGCCAGCAGCCAGACCATCACCCTCGAGCTGGAGATCGACACGGCCGTCTCCGACATCCTGGAGTACTTCGAGATCTTCCTGACCCGCATGATGATGTGCCGCCGGGCCGCCGAAGGGCTCGACTGCAAGTTCCGAATGACGGTGAACGGCCATTCTTTGCTCTAAACGTCCGGAGAACCGCTAGGCTTTTTCCCGAAACCCGTGCAGCACGAAGGAGCGCCACGTCCGTGCCAGGAACTCGCCGCTACGTCATCCCCCTGCTGATCGTGTTCGCGCTGGTCGCCGCGGTCTGGGGGGTGATCGCGTTGCAGCACATCACGCCACGGCTCGGCCTGGACCTGCGCGGCGGCTCCAGCGTCACCTTCGAGCCCACCAACCCACGGGGCGGCACGCCCACCAGCGAGCAGCTCGACACCACCGTGGACATCATCCGCAACCGCGTGAACTCCAAGGGCGTCGCCGAGTCGGAGGTGAACCTGGAGGGCGGCAACATCGTGGTGTCCATCCCCGACGTGGCCAACCCCGACGAGGTCATCGCCACGGTCGGCACCACCGCCCAGCTCCAGTTCCGCCCGGTCAAGGAGGTCGTCGCGGCCAACGACCCCAAGTACAAGCAGCCGCCGTTCGCGGCCATCGACTGCGCCAAGCCGGCGACCTACGCGAACAAGGACAACCCCGACGCCGACAACGTGGTGCTGTGCGCCCGCGAGGAGCCCGGCCAGATCCAGCCGGGCGCCGACGCACCCAAGGTGCTGATGGGCAAGGTCGCCCTGGGCGGCACCGACATCGCCTCGGCGCGGGCGCAGCTCGCCACCACCGGCCAGGGCGGGGTCGCCACCGGCCAGTGGGAGACGCTGCTGAACTTCAACGGCCGCGGCGGCAACCGCTTCAAGGACCTCACCGGCAAGGCCGCCTGCAACCCCGAGGGCGACCCCAAGAAGCAGATCGCCATCACCCTGGACGCGGTCGTCATCAACCACCCGCCGGTCGCCAGCGACGTCCAGTGCAACGTGGGCATCAGCCCCCCAGGGGTCATCACCGGCCAGACCCAGGCGGAGGCCGAGAACCTCGCCCCGCTGATCTCCTCCGGCGCCCTGCCGCTCAAGCTGGAGATCCAGAACCGCACCACCGTCAGCGCCACCCTCGGCGCCGACTCGCTGCGCGCCGGCCTCATCGGCGGCGTCCTCGGCATCGGCCTGGTCTTCCTGTACGTGCTGCTCTACTACCGCGGCCTCGGCATGGTCATCTGGGTCGGCCTCGCCGTGGCCGCCGCCCTCAACGTCGGCATCGTGATCCTGATGGGCAAGTGGATCGGCTTCACCCTCACCCTCGCCGGCATCGCCGGGCTGATCGTGGCGATCGGCATCTCCGCCGACTCCTACGTGGTCTTCTTCGAGCGGCTCAAGGACGAGGTCCGCGACGGCAAGACCCTGCGCACCTCCGTCGACCGCGGCTGGCAGCGCTCCTTCCACACGCTGGTGTCGGCCAACACGGTGTCGTTCCTGGCCGCGCTGCTGCTCTACTGGCTGGCCATCGGCCCGGTGCGCGGCTTCGCGTTCACGCTCGGCCTCGCCACCCTGATCGACTTCTTCGCCGCCTGGTTCTTCGCCAGGCCGGCGGTCTCCCTGCTCACCCGCCTCCGCCTGTTCCAGGAGGGGCGTTTCGTCGGCATCCGCGCCGCCGTCTGACCGCATCCCGGAGGAGGATCCCGCCCCGTGTCCCTCGCCAGCCGCCTCTATCACGGCGAGACCACCTACGACTTCGTCGGCCGCCGGCGCCTGTGGTTCGCCATCTCCGGCGCGCTCCTGCTCGTCTCCCTGCTGAGCCTGTTCGTGCCCGGCCTGAACTTCGGCATCGACTTCAAGGGCGGGGCGGTGTTCCGCGTCCAGCCGGAACGGGCCGTCACCGAGGCCCAGGTCCGCGCCGCGGTCGGCTCAGAGGCCAAGGTCGTGCAGGTCACCGAGGAGGCCCCGGTCCAGGTGATCGTCCAGACCGAGGAGCTGAGCCAGGACCAGGTCGCCAAGATCCGGCGCGACCTGGCCGAGCTCTCCGGCGTCCAGTCCAACGACGTCTCGACCGCCGCGATCGGCTCCAAGTGGGGCAGCTCCGTCTCCCGGAGAGCGGTCACCGCTCTGCTGGCGTTCCTGGTCGTGGTGACCATCTACGTGTCGCTGCGGATGGAGCTCAAGATGGCGGTGGCGGCGCTGGTCGCGCTGCTGCACGACCTGCTCATCACCGCCGGCATCTACGCCCTCGCGCGCTTCGAGGTGAGCCCGGCGACCGTGATCGCCCTGCTCACCATCCTGGGCTACTCGCTGTACGACACCGTGGTGGTCTTCGACAAGGTCCGCGAGAACACCGGCTCGCTCACCTCGATGTCGCGGTCGACCTATTCGGACGCGGCCAACCTGGCCGTCAACCAGACCATGATGCGCTCGCTCAACACCTCGCTGGCGTCGCTGCTGCCGATCCTCGGCCTGCTGCTGGTGGGCGCGTTCCTGCTGGGCGCCGAGACCCTGAAGGACCTCGCGCTGGCGCTGTTCGTCGGCGTCGCCGCCGGCACCTACTCGTCGATCTTCATCGCCACCCCGCTGGTCGCGGCCTGGAAGGAGCGCGAGCCGCGCTACGCGCAGCTCCGCGCCCGGGTCGAGCGGCTCGCCGCCCAAGGGGTGACGGGGGACAAGCCCGAGCGGGCCGGGCGCGCCGCGGTGACCGGCCGGGGCGCCCGCACGATCGCCGCCCCCGAGGCCGGCCGGAGGGCCGCGGGAACCGCCGCCGGCCGCCGCCGCGCGGCCCCCCCACCGCCCGAGCCGGACGCTCCGGGCCTGGTCGCCGACGACGAGCCGGAGCCGGAGGAGCTGCGGCCCGACGCCGAGCTCGCCGAGGCCGACACCGAGACCGACCAGGACGAGCGGGCCGGGGTCGCCCCGGCGCCCACCCGCCAGCCGCAGAAGCCACGCCCCGCCCAGCAGCGGCGCAAGCCCTCCGGGCGGCAGCCGTCCCGCCCGGCCAAGCGCCGCCGCCGCTAGCCGGCGCGCCACCACCGACAGGGAGGATCATCGTGCCCATCGACATCGAGCGCCTGCGGGCGCTGGTCCGCGACGTGCCGGACTTCCCCCAGCAGGGCATCGTGTTCAAGGACATCACCCCGCTGCTCGCCAACGAGGTCGCCTTCTCCTCGGTCATCGACGAGACCGTCGTCCACTTCGGCCGCGGCACCATCGACAAGGTGGTCGGCATCGAGGCGCGCGGCTTCATCCTCGCCTCGCCGGTCGCCTACCACTTCGGCGCCGGCTTCGTGCCCGTCCGCAAGGCCGGCAAGCTGCCGTACCGCGTCGAGGCCGAGGAGTACTCGCTGGAGTACGGCACCGCCACCCTCGAGCTCCACGCCGACGCGATCGCCCCCGGCGAGCGGGTGCTGATCGTGGACGACGTGCTCGCCACCGGCGGCACCGCGCGGGCCGCCGCCCGGCTGGTCGAGCGGCTCGGCGGCAAGGTGATCGGCATCGCCACCCTCATCGAGCTCGGCTTCCTGGACGGGCGCAAGCAGATCGAGGGCTATGAGTTCTTCAGCCTCATCCGGTACTGAGCCCGGGGGGTCCGGGGGGCTCAAGCCTAGCCCCCCGGTCGACAAGGAAACCGGCGTCCCGGTCGTGGTGGAGATCCCCAAGGGGTCCCGCAACAAGTACGAGCTCGACCACGACAGCGGCCGCATCCGCCTGGACCGGATGCTGTTCAGCCCCGTCCACTACCCGACCGACTACGGCTTCGTCCCCGGCACCCTCGCCGAGGACGGCGACCCGCTGGACGCCATGGTCCTGCTCGGCGAGCCGACCTTCCCCGGCTGCCTGATCGAGACCCGCGTCGTCGGCATGCTGGACATGGCCGACGACAAGGGCCGCGACCAGAAGCTGCTGGTCGTCCCCCTCACCGACCCGCTGTGGAACCACATCTTCACCCTCGACCAGGTCGCCCCCCACCTGCTGCGCGAGATCGAGCACTTCTTCACCGTCTACAAGCAGCTCGAGGACAAGACCGTCGAGGTGTTCGGCTGGCGGGACGCCGCCACCGGCCGCCGGGTGCTGGACGACGCCATCGCCAGGGGCGCCCGGCGTTGACGGCGGCGGCCGACCCCGCCTTCTACCGCAGCCGCTCCCTCTGGCTGGACCGGCTCGACGGCGACCCGCTCACCCCCCGCGCCCCGCTGGACGGCCCGCTGGACGTCGACGTCGCCATCGTCGGCGCCGGCTACACCGGCCTGTGGACCGCCTACTACCTGCGCCGAGCCGACCCTGGACTGCGGGTGGCGGTCCTCGAGCGCGACGTCGCCGGGTTCGGCGCGTCCGGCCGCAACGGCGGCTGGTGCCTGGGGTTCCTGCCGATGGACCTGGAACGGCTCGCCCGCCGCGCCGGCCACGGCCCGGCGATGGCGTTGCAGCGCGAGATGTTCCGCACCGTCGACGAGGTCGGCAAGGCCGCCGAGCGGGAGGGCATCGACTGTCACTACCACAAGGGCGGCACCCTGCAGCTCGCCACCTCGCCGGTGCAGCTCCACCGCCTGCACGCCAGGGTGGAGCAGGCCCGCCGCATGGGCCTCGGCGACGCCGACCTCTGCCTGCTCGGGCCCGCGGAAGCCGGCCGGCGCGTCGCCGTCCCCGGCCTGCTCGGCGCCGTCCTCTCCCCGCACTGCGCCGCCGTCGACCCCGCCAGGCTCGTCCGCGGCCTCGCCCGCGCCGTGGAACAGGGCGGCGCCCGCATCTACGAGTCGACCCCCGCGACCCGCATCCGGCGCGGCGGCGTGGACACCCCCCACGGTCGGGTCCGGGCCGAGGTCGTGGTCCGCGCCACCGAGGGCTACACCCCCACCCTGCCGGGCACCCACCGCACGGTCGCGCCCCTGTACTCGCTGATGATCGCCACCGAGCCGCTCCCCGCCGCCCTCTGGGAGCAGATCGGCTGGGGCGGCCGCGAGACCGTCGCCGCCGGCGGCCACCTGTTCGTGTACGCGCAACGGACCCACGACGGCAGGGTCGCCTTCGGCGGCCGCGGCGCCCCCTACCACTTCGCCTCCCGGGTGCGGCCCGGCTACGACCGCCACGACCGCGTCCACCGCGGTCTCCGCGACGCCCTCGTCGAGCTGCTGCCGGTCACGGCCCATGCCCGCCTCACCCACCGCTGGGGCGGCCCGCTCGGGGTCGCCCGCGACTGGTCGGCCTCGGTCGGCCTGGACCGCGCCAGCGGCCTCGCCTGGGCCGGCGGCTACGTCGGCGACGGCGTCGCCGCCGCCAACCTCGCCGGTCGCACCCTCGCCGACCTGGTCACCGGCGCCGACAGCGAGCTCGTCCGCCTGCCGTGGGTGCAGCACCGCTCCCGCCGCTGGGAGCCAGAGCCGCTGCGGTGGCTGGGGATCAACGGGGCGCTGCTGCTGGCCGGCTCGGCCGACGCCGCCGAGCGGCGCACCGGCCGGCCCGCCCGCCTGCGCGGCCGCCTCCTCACCCTGGTCATCAGGGACTGACCGCGCCCCACGGCGCCGGCGTGTAACCGCAGGCCAAAGAGGCTTGCGCATTACCAAGACCACGGGATCCCTGAGGGTGATCACGTCGGGCGTCGTGGTAATGCGCAAGCCTCTTTGTGTGTGCCAACGGTCGTGTACCGTGGGAGCAGGTAGCGGTAGAGTCGTGGGGCAGCGGCCGGCCGGCCGGGGCCGGGCGGCACCGCGAACCAACGTGGGTGGGCCAGATGGCGCAGCAGCATCCGACGGCGGTCCCCGAAGGGCTTGCGCGCGACAGCGACGAGCCTCGGGCGACCACGGCCGGGCCCCCCCAGAACGGCGACGAGACCGCCGCGGCCGCCGCGGTCACCCGCCCCTACGACGGCGCCGAGCCACCCGAGCCCGAGGTCGAGCCGCTGCTGCGCCGCGTCCGCCAGCGCAACCCACGGGCCGACACCGCGGCCGTCGGCCGCGCCTTCGAGCTGGCCAGGGAGCGCCACGCCGGCCGCCGCCGCGCCTCCGGGGTGCCGTACCTGGCGCACCCGCTCGGGGTGGCGACCGTCGTCGCCGACCTCGGCCTCGACGCCGCCAGCGTGTCGGCGGCGCTGCTGCACGACGCGGTGGGGGAGGGGCTGCTCACCATCGAGGAGGTCGGCGAGGGGTTCGGACCGGAGGTGGCGAAGGTCTCCGACGGGCTGGTGAAGCTGGACCGGGTCGGCTTCGAGACCGGCCGGGAGGCGGCGCAGGCCGAGACCATCCGCAAGATGATCATCGCCATGGCCCGCGACATCCGGGTGCTGGTGATCAAGCTCGCCGACCGGCTCCACGACATGCGCGACATCGGCTACCTGGACCGTGAGGAGCAGGAGCGCAAGGCCCGCGAGGTGCTGGACGTCTACGCGCCGCTGGCCAACCGGCTCGGCATCCACCAGGTCAAATGGGAGCTGGAGGACCTGGCGTTCGCGACCCTGTACCCGCTGCGGTACGAGGAGATCGCCCGCATGACGGCCGAGCGCCAGCCGGCCCGCGAGCACTACGTGGCCGAGGTCATCAAGCAGGTCAACGCCCAGCTCAGGCAGGTGAAGCTGCGGGCGACGGTGACGGGGCGGCCGAAGCACTACTACTCGATCTACGAGAAGATGGTGCTCCGCGGCAAGGAGTTCACCGACATCTTCGACCTGGTCGGGGTGCGGGTCCTGGTCGACTCGATCAAGGACTGCTACGCCGCGCTCGGGCAGGTCCACGCGGTCTGGAAGCCGGTACCCGGCCGGTTCAAGGACTTCATCGCCATGCCCAAGTTCAACCTCTACCAGTCGCTGCACACCACCGTGGTGGGCCCGGGCGGCAAGCCGCTGGAGATCCAGATCCGGACCAAGGCGATGCACCGCACGGCCGAGTACGGCGTCGCCGCCCACTGGCGCTACAAGGCCAAGGACGGCAAGCCGGCCACCGAGCGGGAGATGGGCTGGCTGCGGCAGCTCATCGACTGGCAGCGGGAGCTGTCGGACCCGCGCGACTTCATCGAGAACCTCCAGACCGACCTGTACGTCGACGAGGTGTTCGTGTTCACGCCCAAGGGCGACGTGTTCCAGCTCCCGGCCGGCGCGACCCCGATCGACTTCGCCTACGCGGTCCACACCGAGGTCGGCCACCGCTGCGTCGGCGCGCGCGTCAACAAGCGGCTGGTGCCGCTGGAGTACGCGCTGCAGAACGGCGACAACGTGGAGATCTTCACCTCCAAGGCGCAGGACGCCGGTCCGTCGCGGGACTGGCTGGGGATCGTCAAGACGCCGCGGGCCCGCAACAAGGTGCGCCAGTGGTTCGCCAAGGAGCGGCGCGAGGACGCCATCGAGGCGGGCAAGGACGCCCTGGTGCGGGCGATGCGCAAGGCAGGGCTGCCGTTGCAGCGCCTGAACCAGAGCGGGGTGCTGACCGCGCTCGCGGCCGACATGCGCTTCGCGAGCCTGGACGCCTTCTACGCCGCGGTCGGGTCGGGGCAGACCTCGGCCGCCGCGGTCGTGAGCCGCCTGCAGGCCGACCTCGGCGGCGAGGAGCAGGAGGACGACGACGACCTGGTCCTGGAGCGCGCGGTCCGGCCGGCGCGGCCGCAGGCGTCCACCCGCGGCGTGGTCGTCAAGGGCGCCGACGACGTCTGGGTGAAGCTGGCCCGCTGCTGCACGCCGGTGCCGCGCGACCGGATCATCGGCTTCGTCACCCGCGGCCACGGGGTGAGCGTGCACCGCGAGGACTGCCCCAATGCCGACAACCTCCGGCGCGACCAGAACCGGATCACCGAGGTGGAGTGGGACACCTCGGGCCCGAGCGTGTTCGCGGTGACCATCCAGGTCGAGGCGCTGGACCGCACCAAGCTGCTGCGCGACATCACCGAGGTCCTCTCCGACCACCACGTCAACATCATGTCGGCCACGGTGGCGACCGGGCGGGACCGGGTGGCGACGCTGCGGTTCACCTTCGAGCTGGCCGACATCTCCCATCTGGCGCACGTGCTGTCGACGGTCAAGAAGGTCGAGGGCGTCTACGACGCGTTCCGCGTGGTGCCGCACGCCCAGCCGTCCGGCAACGGGGCGCCGGGCACGGCCTGACCCGTGCGGGCGGTGGTCTCCCGGGTCTCCTGGGCCCGGGTGGTGGCCGACGGGGAGCCAACCGGCGAGATCGGCCCCGGCCTGCTGGTGCTGGTCGGCGTGACCCACGGCGACGGCGACGCCGAGGCTCGCTGGCTGGCCGCCAAGGTGGCGGGCCTGCGGGTGTTCGACGACGACGGCGGCAAGATGAACCGGTCGCTGGCCGAGGTCGGCGGCGGGGTGCTGGTGGTCAGCCAGTTCACCCTCTACGGCGACGCGCGCAAGGGCCGCCGTCCCTCCTACGTGGCCGCGGCGCCACCGGAGCTGGCGGCCCCGCTGGTGGAGGCCGTCGCCCAGGGCCTGGCCGCCGAGGGGGTGCCGGTCGGCCATGCGGGTGGAGTCGGCCGGCGACGGCCCGGTCACGATCCTGCTCGACAGCGCCAGGTCGTTCTAGGCACGGGGCGACCACGTTGGTGCGCTCGGCGGCGGCTGGCCAGCACCGCTCCAACCGTCGCCGCGCTCACCGCCGCCACCACGGCGGGGATGCCGCTGGCCTGGAATCAGGTCAGCTCGGGCCATCCGGCCTGGCGCAGCAGGTGATCCAGCCAGGAGCTCGCGGCAAGGCAGGGGAGGGTCAGCACCCATAGGGGTCGGGCCTCGCGGCGGGAGGCGAGCCAGGCGCCGGCGAGGACCAGCGCGGTGCCGAGCAGCGCCGCCGGCGCCACCCGTTCGTCCAGGAACACCACGCCCAGCGCGATCGCCACCACCGGGATGAAGTAGGTCGCCACCGCGCCGCGTGGGCCGCCGACCCGCCCGACCAGGGTGGTCATCAGGACGAAGGCGAGCCCGGTCCCGAGGATCCCGAGCGGCAGCATCGCCAGCGCCGGTCCCCACGCCAGGCGCGAGCCGGGCAGGCTCCACAGCCCGAACGGCACCAGCATGGCCAGGGCGGCGAGCTGGGCGCGCAGCAGCACCGGTAGGGCGCCGTAGCGCTGCTGCAGCGGCACCGCCAGGTTGACCGCCAGCCCGTAGCACATCACCGCGAGCACCACCAGGCCGGTGCCGAGGGTGGTGGCCCGCGAGCCCTGCACCTCCGGCCAGGAGATCGCGACCACGCCGGCGAAGCCGACCAGCAGCCCAAGCGTCTGGGTGCGGCCAAGCGGCCGGCGCAGCAGCACCACCGCCCAGGCGGCCCCGAACAGCGGCACCGCGCCGTTGAGCATGCCCGCCACCGACGAGTCGATCCACTGCTGCGCGACCGGGAACAGCAGCAGCGGCAGGCCCGCCCAGATCAGCCCGAGGAGCGCCACCCTCGACAGGTCCGCGCGGTCGACCGGGCGGCGCGCCGCCGGGAACAGCGCCAGCGCCGCCACTCCCAGCCCGAGCCGCGCGAGCGCGACGACACCGGGCCGGAACGCCTCGAGGCCGATGTCGATGAACAGGAACGACGACCCCCAGATGACCGCGATGCCCGACAGCAGCAGCCACTCCTGCGCGCCGAACGCCTCGGTGCGGCTGCCGCTGCCGGCCTCGAGCAGGCGCCTACCCATGCGTCCGGGTCGCCGCCGCCACCGTCCTGGCGAGCTGGTTGAGGTGCGCCAGGTCGTGACCGGCGACCTTGCGGACCGTCAGGTCGAAGGGCTCCTCGCCCTGCTCGCCATGGACGCCGAGCCGCTTGCCGCCGTCGTCGTCGACCTGGTCCAGCACCGCGAGGTTCACGGCCCGCAGCCCCTCCAGCGCCGCCAGGACCTGGGTGGGCGCCGGACGCGGCAGCAGCGACCAGCGCTTCTCGTCGTAGCCGGGGTAGGAGGGCCGGTCCTCGGTGAGGACCAGCCGCCAGCGGAAGCCGTAGACGACGTCGACGTCGAGCAGGTGGCCGACGACCTGAAGGGCGTTCCACTCCCCGTCGGCCATGGGCGTGCGCCACTGGGCGTCGGTGAGCTGCCGGCACATGGCCCGCACGGTGGTGGGCGTCTGGCGCATGACCTCCAGGGGCTCGCGGTCCCCGAGGGTGTCCACCAGGGCCTGGACGTAGGCGGCCGGCTCCAGGGTGGCGTCCGGGATCTGGATCGGCTCGATCATGGTGTCGCCTCCGGGATGGCGGCGTCGCCGTCGCCGATGGCCTCGTGGCGCAGCGACGACAGGGCGATCGTGGTGGTGGTGTTCGTCACGCCGGCGACCGCGCGGATGCGGTCGATCAGGTCCTGCAGGGCGAGAGGGGTGGCGGCGCGGGCCTTGACCAGCAGGCACCACTCGCCGGTGACGCGGTGGCACTCCTCGACGAAGGCGCCGTCGTCGCCGATGGCGAGGATCGCCGGCCCCACCGGCGCGCAGTTCGGGCCGCCGGTGCGGACCCACACGAACGCGGTCAGCGGCAGGCCGAGCGCCGCCCAGTCCAGCTCCGCCCGGTAGCCACGGATCACCCTGGCCGCCTCCAGCCGCTTGACACGCTGGTGCACCGCCGGCCGCGACAGCCGTATCCGCCTGGCGAGCTGCTCCTGGCTCAGCCGCCCGTGCCGTTCCAGCAGCCGCACGATCGAACGGTCGATGTCGTCCATGCAAGGCATCCTCAACCAGCGGCGACGAATCGTCAACTGCTGAAGCCTTCTACGAACGAATCGTTGGCAGTCCGGGGGAGCGGGGGCCTTGGTGGGCGAGCGCCGCGACCAGACCGTCGACGAGGCGGGCGAGCTGGCCGCCGGGATCGTGGTCCGGGTTGACCTCGGTGACGACCAGGCCGCCGAGCTTGGGGCTGGCGAGGAACGCCTCCAGGCAGGCGAGCGTGTCGGTCAGGCTGAGCCCCTGGCCGAAGTGGGGGAAGTTGGCGAGCGGCAGGTCGCCCGAGTCGACCACGTCCACGTCGAAGTGGACCACGACCGTCCCCGAGCGCGCCTCCAGCTCGGCGAGCGCGGCGGCGGCCGCCGCCCGCGGGCCGCCAGGGACGGCACGGGCGCGGGTCGCCGGCCAGGCGGCGGGCGCGTGGCGGGCGAGCAGCGCCTGCTGGGGCTCGCCGAGGTCGTCGGGGTCGTCGTAGCCGAACAGCAGCAGCCGGTCGGGCGCCAGCAGCGGCGTGCGCGGGCCGATGCCGGCCAGCGCGGGCGCGCCCTCGCCGAGCAGGTGCGCGACGCCCATCGAGTCCAGGACGCCGGAGCGGCTGGTCGCGGGCGTGGACAGGTCGGCGTCGCCGTCGAGGTAGACCAGGCCGAGCTCGTCGCCGTGGCGCGCGAAGCCGGCCACCACCCCCAGGGTGATGGTGCAGTCGCCGCCGAGCACCAGGGGCCGCTGCCCACGGTCCAGGACCGCGTGGACCTGGTCGGCGACCCGGCCGGCCACCTCGACGACGTCGTCCAGGTTGCGCTGCCGCGGGTCGGCCGCGCGGGCCTGGTAGCGGGCGGTGGGCAGGTCGCCGTGGTCCTCCACCTCCAGTCCGGCCGCGCGCAAGCCCTCGACCAGGCCGGCCCGGCGGAGCGCCTGGGGCGCCTTCTCCTGCCCCGGCCCGTGGCTGCCGGCGCTGGTCGGGACGCCGATGAGGGCGATCGTCATGCTGCCACCTCGGAAGGGCTAGCTGACCTTCACGGTCAGCTTCTCGATCCAGACCGCCTCGGCGGGGGTGTCGCCGCTCTGGCCGCCGACCGGGACCGCGGCGATCTTGTCGACCACCGCCTGGCCGTCGACCACCTGGCCGAACACCGAGTAGTCCGCCTGCAGGCCCTTGGAGTTGTCGGCGGTGGAGATGAAGAACTGGCTGCCACCGGAGTTGGGGCCGCCGTTGGCCATCGCCACCGAGTACTTCTTGTAGGCGGCCGGGCTGTCGGGCAGCTCGTCCTTGATGGTGTAGCCCGGACCGCCCCTCCCGGAGCCCTGCGGGTCGCCGCCCTGCACGACCGCGATGCCGGCCTGCCCGCCCGGCACGATCCGGTGGAACCAGGTCGAGTCGTAGAACTTCCTGCCGGCCAGGAACACGAAGTTGGCGGTGGTGATCGGCGCCTTCTTGGGGTCGAGCCGGACGGTGAAGCCGCCGCAGGAGGTCTGGAAGGTGGCCAGGTAGGTCTTGCCGGCGTCGACCTTGTTCTTGGGCGCGGACTTGAAGGTGGGATGCTTCACCCGCCCGGGGATCTTGCCGCCGCAGGCGACCGTCGCCGGCGCGGTGGGGGCGTCGGCGCGGGCGTCGTTGGGCGGGGTGGTGGTCGAGGGCGTGGTGCTCGTCGCCGCCGCCGTGGACGCGGGCTCGTCGCGGTTCAGCCACAGGCCGCCCAGCACCGCGGTGACCGCCACCACCACGGCCAGCCCCCCGTAGCTCAGCAGGGCCCGCCGCCGCCGCACCCGCTGGCGCTCGGCATCCCGTCGGGCACGCAGCCTTGCCAGCTCCCGCTGGCGGGTCCGCTTCGACATCCCCGTCCTTCCAAGATCGGTGTGCGGGCCCGAGTCTAGAGCCTGTCGAACAACTCTTGTACGGCGGCGGCCGATGTCCCAAGTGTCGTACCCGTCGAGTACGCTCCGTGCGTCATGAGGCACACCACCTTCCGGTTCGCGTTAACCCCTACCTCCGCCCAGGCGGCGCTGCTGGTCCGGCATGCGGGAGCCTCCCGGTTTGCCTACAACCAGTGCCTGCAGCTGGTGACCGACGCTCGTGCAGCGGAGAAGATCGACCCACAGAGGGCGGTGCCGTGGTCGGGGTTGACCTGATCAACGCGTTCAACGCCTGGAAGCGCAGCGAGGCCGCCGGCCGCGTCTTCGTCGTAACCCCAGACGGCACCATCACCAAGCAGGTAACCGGCCTTAGGTGGCGGCATGAGGTCTCCGCCCAGGTGTTCGAGGAGGCTGCGGTTGATCTTGGTC
>WNGA01000987.1_pt1 | contig 43791 bp, 37 predicted proteins | sample 5400061 | NCBI WGS metagenome assembly WNGA01 (sample SAMN13153366, study PRJNA577476) | soil metagenome | isolation source: 100 cm soil or saprolite under grassland replicate 2 | place: USA:California | collected 2016-06-15 | reverse complement strand
CGCTTCACTTTCCTGCCTACGCATCAACCTGCCCGTTGCCGTTCAGGCTGCAAGGCTGGATACGGGGCCGGTGGCTAGCCGCTACCCCGGCGGGCTTTCACCCCCTTGTCGTGGCGACCTTGCCAGGTCGCTTCCTGCAACTGGTTGTTATCCGGCACGCTCATCAGAGTCTCTTCGCCTGTATCTGTTCGCTTGTCCGCTTGGCCACCCGCCGAGCTTCCTTGATCACCCAGGCACCGAGGTCCATTGATCCTTGCGCCGGCTCCGCGAATTCGACGCGGAGGCTGGTGCGGGTAGGCTTGAGCGTTTCAAGCGCCATGCGGATGAACTCCCGGGCTTCCTTCCACTGGCCTTTCCGCGCTGCCCGAAGAGCCTGTTCCTCGTAGTCGCGTCCCAACTGGACCTGCTGAGACAGCGACTCTACTCCGGTACGCCACTGTTGCGGCAGATGGCTCGCAGCTGCAACGCGGAACATATTCCGTAATGCGGTATCGGAGCGGGACTCGAAAAGACGAGCAACATCCATGAGTCTCACGACTGGATACGCTTGTTTCATCAGTCAGTGTCTCCGTCGGAACGTTGCTTATGTCCGGATAACAAGCGAATGAACTGGTCTGTTCATCTCAGCAGCCCTCAGTGGCAGACCCACAATCAAGGAGGGACACGAACTCCTGGACCATAGGGATGTCCTGGCCTTCCTACACCTTGCTCAGCCCCAGCTTCTCGAGCACCTCGGGGGGACAGCCGTTCCAGTTCGGGTTGAAGGTGTTCCCGATGTACTTCAGGTCGTCGACGCCCATCTTGCTGCTCCAGAAGCCCGAGGCCGTCAGGTCTCGGAACGCATTGAAGAACGCCACGCCCTGGCTCAGCTCCGGCTTCTCTTTCGCCTTGGCCGGATAGGCGATGTCGTCGAGCACCGCCTTGCGGTCCGCCTCGCCGGCCGCGAGGAATGTCTTGCCGCCGAAGCGCTTCCCGCACTCCCGGTCGAGCCACGCCAGGCCGCCCCGCATCCGCGTCTGGTGCCGCTCGCGCTGCCGGGGCTCCGCCATGGGGTCGTTCAGGATGTAGTCCATGAACTCGGGGACGAGGGCGTCCGTCGCGCCCCCCGACCGCTCGTCGCGCGGGATCACGATGTCGACGAGCACCCGAACCGTGGCCCACTCGTGGGCGGTGAAGAACTTCGGCGTGTAGGGCCCGGCCTTGCCGGCCTTCGCCTCCTCGCGCGCGTGCTCGTGGGCGGCCTGCGCCTGGGCTCCCGTGAGGGCGAACCCCGCGGCCAGGGGCACCGAGCCGAACAGCTTCAGGATCCCGCGGCGTCCCAGTTCGTCATTGCTCACGAGTTCCTCCTCTTGCTCGAAACGAGCCAATGGTTCATCGACCCCCCACCCTATCCCTCCCCACGTAGGGGGAGGGGAACGCCGCACCACGTATCGCTCCGCACTCTCAGCTGCCGTCAACGCCGCCACGAGAACCCGACGCCGTTGACGAACGCGCGGGCCAGCACCATGTTGCCGATCGCGTTCGGGGGGATGCGGTCCCAGGAGAGGGTCGCCGGGTAGTAGGCCTTCAGCACCTCGTCGAAGGCGGCCTGGGTGTCGACCAGCACCGCGCCGTAGCGCGCCGCCAACGCCTTCACCACCGCCCCGTACCGGTCCATCTGGGCCCGCATGGCGTCGCCCTTGCTGGGCTCGATGTGGAACGGGGTCATGAGCACGAGGCCCTTCACCAGGGGCTTGGTCGTGGTGATCAGCTCCTCGTAGGTCTGCTCGTAGTCCGGAAGCGTCACGTGGGTCTCGACCCGCAGCGGGGAGTCGAACTGCCGCCACACGTCGTTGGCCCCGACCATGACCGCCACCCAGTCGGGCTTCAGGTCCAGGACGTCGGTCTGCCAGCGGGCCTTGAGGTCGCGCACCGTGTTGCCGCTGATTCCCTGGTTCACCACCCGGATCGCGTAGTCGGGATAGACCGCGCCCAGGAGCGCGTCCACCATGGCCACGTAGCCCTTGCCGATCGCGTCGAACAGGCCCTCCCCCACCGGCCGGGCGCGCCCCGAGTCGGTGATCGAGTCGCCCACGATCACGAGCTTGCTGCGCGGGGCGAGCTTCAGGGCGGAGCCCTCGGCCCCCCGGGCCTCGCGCGCGGCCGCCACCCCCATCGCGGCCGCTCCCGGTAATCCCGCCAGCAGGGCGAGGCTCTCGCGCCGGCTGGTCACAGGTTGCCCTTCCGCCGCTCCTCGGCGATGTACTCGCCGGTGCGCAAGGAGAGGGCGAGGATGGTCCAGGTGGCGTTCTTGTGCGCGTTGCCCACGAAGGGCCCGGCGTCCACCACGAACACGTTCTTGGCGTCGTGGGCCTGGCAGTACTTGTTGAGGACGGCGGTCTGGGGGCTGTCGCCCATTCGGGTGGTGCCGGCCTCGTGGATGATCTCGCCCCCCGGCTGGATGCCGAAGCCATGCTCCTCAGTGGGCATGGGGGTGAGGACCTGGCCGCCCAGTTTCTCGATGATCTCGCGGGCGGCCACGTGAGCGTGGCGCATCTGTTTGGTCTCATAGTCCGACCACTTCCAGTGGAATCGCAGGACGGGGATCCCCCACCGGTCCACCACCTCGGGGTCGATTTCGCACCAGCTGTCCTTGTTGGGGATCATCTCGCCGCGGGCGGCGAAGCCCACGAAGCCGCCGTAGTGCTTCCGGTAGTCGTCCTTGAGCGACTTGCCGTAGCCGCCGCCGTTCAGCTTGTGGATGCCACCCAGGAAGCCGTAGCCCGGCATGTGGCGGCCCCCGCCGAACTCGAAATGGTAGCCCCGCGGGAATTCCAGCTTCCGGTTGTCCAGCCACCAGGGCATGTACAGGTGCATGCCGCCGATGCCATCTTCATTGTGGGCGATCCCGCCCGCGAGCGCGGGCACGAAGCCGGAGATGCTCGTCCCCGGGGTGTCCGTGAGGTAGCGCCCCACCGTCCCGCTGGAATTGGCGAGTCCGCCCGGGTGGCGTGCCGACCGCGAGTTGAGGAGCAGGCGGGCGGACTCGCAGGCGCTGGCCGCCAGCACCACGACCTTCGCCCGCACCGTCTCCTCGCCTCCGGTCGCGGTGTCGATGTACGAGACGCCGGTGGCCAGCCCTTCGGTGTCGGTCAGCACTTCGCGAGCCATGGCGCCGGTGACGATCTTGAGCTTGCCGGTCTTCAGGGCGGGGGGGAGCAGCACGGACGGGGTCGAGAAGTTCGAGTGGGTGGAGCAGCCCCGGCCGCACTGGCCGCAGTAGTGGCAGGCCGCCCGGCCGTTGAGGGGCCTCGTGATCATCGACATCCGCGACGGTATGCAGCGCACGCCCAGCTCGTCGCAGGCCTTCTTCACCAGCAGCTCGTAGCAACGCGGCTTGGGCGGGGGCATGAAGATCCCGTCCGGGTCGTTGGGCAGGCCCTCGTTGGTCCCGAAGAGCCCGACCATCTCGTCGAGCTTGTCGTAGTAGGGCTTGACGTCGTCGTAGGAGATCGGCCAGTCGTCGCCCAGGCCGTCGCGGCTGCGGGCCTTGAAGTCCCAGGGGCCGAAGCGCAGGGAGATGCGGCCCCAGTGGTTCGTGCGGCCGCCCAGCATGCGGGCGCGGAACCAGCGGAAGTTCTCCCCTTCGGCCACGGTGTACGGCTCGCCCTCGATATCCCAGCCCCCGATGCAGCCGTCGAACTCCCCGAACGGCCGGCCGCGGTGGCCCGCCCCGCGCCGGGGCGAGTCGTAGGGCCAGGCGAACATCTTCCCGTCCTTCTGGACGTCCCACCACGCCCCGGCCTCGAGCAGCACCACCTCGGCCCCCGCCTCCGCGAGGACCTTGGCCGCCATCCCGCCCCCGGCTCCCGAGCCGACGATGCACACGTCGTAGGTCCTGGTCCTGGTCGCGATCTGCATGGCTCTTCCTCCCGGCGGTGCCGACGGGCCGGAAGTTTACCTCCATCCGAGCACGCCGGGGAGCTCTTTCCTGGGCCGCGCCCCGGTTCGAACTCGTTCTGGAAATAGTACGAAAGGTAACAGACGGAGAGAGAATCGTGAGAGTGCGGGTTACCAAGAGCAGCGGGTCGGACGAGCGGCAGGAGATCGTCGTTTTCGACATCCTGACGCCATCCGCCTGCTCCGACTGCGGCGCGGAGCTGCCCAAGGGCAGCTTCCTGAGGATGGAGAGGGACAAGCCCGTTTGCCTTGACTGCGCCGACCTCGGCCACCTCCTTTTCCTTCCGAGGGGGGACGTGGCCCTGACGCGGCGAAGTCGGAAGTACTCCATCCTCTGCGCGGTCGTCGTGCGGTTCAGCCGCTCCCGCGGGAGATACGAGCGCCAGGGGCTGCTGGTCGAGGCGGCCGCGCTCGAACGCGCGGAGAAGGAATGCCTGGGCGACGAAGAACGGCGACGGATCGCACGAGATCGGGCCGCGGTGTCCCGCGAGCGGGCCGACGCGCAATACGTCACGCAGTTCGCCGAGCAGATCCGCTCCCGGTATCCAGGCTGTCCTGCCGACGAAGCGGCGGCCGTCGCCGGCCACGCGTGCGAGAAGTACAGCGGACGGGTCGGGCGCTCGGCCGCCGCGCAGCGACTGGACGCGGAAGCGGTCGACCTGGCCGTCAGGGCGCACGTCCGGCATTCGCATACCGAGTACGATCGGCTGCTCGGACGAGGCTGGGACCGAAGCGACGTGCGAGCCGCCGTCGCGGCCGAGGTGGAGCAGAAGCTGGAGCGCTGGCGCGAAGGCTGAGGGGCTTCGGCGGCTCGCATGGCGGCTTTTCGGGCGGCCTTCCGGGGGTTGACAGCCGCGCTCGTCCGGACTACCGTCCGCGCCGAGTCCCGCCTTCGTTTTCGATCCGCCCCTCCCGGGGAGAAAGGAGCGTCGAGACCATGCCCGAGATCACCCGTCGCGAGGCCCTGGCCAGCGCCGGCGCCGTTCTCGCCGCGGCATCCGTGGGAGCGGCAGAAGGAGGCCGCGTGGTGCAGAAGGGACGCCTCAAACAGTCGGTCTGCCGCTGGTGCTACGGGAAGATCCCCCTCCCCGACTTCTGCAAGGCAGTCAAGGAGATCGGCCTGACCGCGATCGACCTGATCGAAGAGAAGGACTGGCCGCTGCTCGCGGAGCACGGCCTCATTTGCTCGATGGGCTGGAAGATGGGCGGGGACATCCCCAACGGCCTGAACGACCCGGCGAACCACGACCTGATCGTCAACGGCCTCCTCACCACCCTGCCCAAGGCGGCGCAGGCCAAGGTCCCGAACCTGATCGCGTTCTTCGGGAACCGCAAGGGCCGCTCCGACGAGGACGCGATCAAGAACTGCGTGGCCGGCCTCAACCGCGTGAAGAAGGCGGCCGAGGAGCACGGGGTCACGGTCTGCGTGGAGCTGCTCAACAGCAAGGTCGACCACAAGGACTACCAGGGCGACCGCACCTGGTTCGGGGTCGAGGTGGTCCGGCAGGTGGACTCGCCGCGGGTGCGGCTCCTCTACGACATCTACCACATGCAGATCATGGAAGGCGACGTCATCCGCACCATCCGGGACAACAAGCAGTGGATCGCCCATTTCCACACCGGAGGGGTCCCCGGCCGGCACGAGCTGGACGACACCCAGGAGCTGAACTGGCGGACCGTCGCCAAGGCCATCGCGGACACGGGCTACGCCGGCTACGTGGCCCACGAGTTCGTCCCCACGCGCGACCCCCTGACCTCGCTGCGCGAGGCGGTGGCCCTCTGCGACGTGTAGGAGGCCAGACATGGATCGGCGGCGCTTCCTCGGCTCTTCCCTCACGGCGAGCGCGGGCCTCCTCGCCCGGCCGCGCCTCGCCTCCGCCCGCCCGCTGGGCGCCAACGACCGCATCCGCGTCGGGGTGATCGGCACCGGGGGCCGAGCCCGCGGCCTCATGAGGCAGCTCAAGGACCTGCCAGGCGCCCAGATGGTCGCGGTTTCGGACGTGTACGAGCCGCGGATGCTGGAAGCCGGGGAGATCGCGGGCGGCGGGCCTGCCCAGCACCTCGACTACCGGCGGATCCTCGACGACAAGGAGATCGACGCGGTCCTGATCGGCGCCCCCGACCACTGGCACAAGACGATGACCCTGGATGCCCTGGCCGCGGGCAAGGAGGTGTACGTCGAGAAGCCCGTCTCGCACTCGATCGAAGAGGGCGAGGCCATGGTGAGGGCGGTCGAGGCCAGCCGGCGGGTCGTCCAGACCGGCACCCAGCAGCGGAGCTGGGAGCACTTCATCCTCGGCAAGCAGATCGTGGACTCCGGCAAGCTGGGCCGCGTAACCTTCGTCCAGACCTACTGGTACCAGCTCGCCACCGGCCGCGGCCTGCCCGAGATCGATACCAGCAAGCTCGACTGGAAGCGCTGGCTGGGCTCCGCCCCCGACCAGCCGTTCGTGGCCGAGCGCTTCCTGCGCTGGCGGCACTTCAAGGACTTCGGGGGCGGGATGCTCACCGACCTGCTCACCCACTGGATCGACGTGGTCCACTGGTACCTCGGAGTGACGACGCCCCAGAGCGCGGTCACCACTGCGCACAACTACCTCATGAAGACGTGGGAGTGGCCCGACGCCGCGACCGCCACCCTCGAGTACCCCAAGGACTTCCTGGTCACGCACACCGGGACCTACGGCAGCAGCATCGACGACGGTGGCCTGGAGTTCCGCGGCGACCAGGCCACCCTCAAGGTCGACCGCGAGCGGCTCCTCGTCTTCAACGAAGAGAGCCGCCGGTCCGGCTGGCGCAACACCCCCGAGCCCGAGATCGCGATCCGCTCGCAAGGGGACGGCAGCGTGGCCCATCTCCGCAACTGGCTGGACTGCATCCGCAGCCGCAAGACCCCGAACGCCAGCATGCGCGTGGGCCACGAGGCGGTGCGGGCAGCCCACATCGCCAACGCCGCGATCGCGGCGGGCGCACGGGTCCGCTTCGACGAGAAGACCGGCAGGGTCTCGCGGGGATGAAAACGCGGAGCCGGAGGTGCATCGGCGTACCCCTCCCCCTACGTGGGGCGATACATCGGAATGCAGTGATGCCGGTCGTGCGAGAGCCAACTCCGACGCATTCCGATGTATCGGAGGGATAGGAGGGGGGGTCGATGAGAGATCGGGATAGGGTGGGGGGTCGATGAAAGATACGGTCATGACCAAACGCCTGCTTGTCGCCCTTCTCGGGTTGACCGTCTTCTTCGTGGCCTGTCGCAAGGAGCCCGGCCCCGCGGCCGGCCCGAAGAAGTCCTTCAAGATCGCGGTCATCCCCAAGGGCCTCACCCACGAGTTCTGGAAGAGCATCCACGCGGGGGCGGTGAAGGCCCGCCAGGACCTGGCGGCGGAGGGGATCACGGTCGAGGTCGTCTGGAAGGGCCCCCTGCGCGAGGACGACCGCGAGCAGCAGATCCAGGTGGTGGAAGGCTTCACCAGCCAGGGCGTGGACGGGATCGTCCTCGCCCCCCTCGACTCGAAAGCCCTTGTGCGGCCGGTGGAGGAGGCCAAGCGCCTGGGTATCCCCACCGTCGTGATCGACTCCGGCCTCGAGTCCGACCAGATCGTGAGCTTCGTGGCCACGGACAACCACAAGGGAGGTGAGCTGGCGGGCGAAGAGCTGGGCCGGGTCCTCGGCGGCAAGGGCAAGGCCCTGCTCCTGCGCTACCAGGAGGGCTCGGCCAGCACCGAGGACCGGGAGCGCGGATTCCTCGAGAAGACGAAGCAGGCGTGGCCCGGGGTCGAGGTGATCTCGGCCGACCAGTACGCCGGCCCCACCCGGGACACCGCCAAGCGCGCCTCGGAGAACCTGCTCAACCGCTTCGGCTCCGACGTCCAGGGGATCTTCGCGGTCAACGAGTCCGCCACCGCGGGCATGTTGCTCGCCCTGCAGGACATCTCGAAGGCGGGCAAGGTCGTGTTCCTGGGCTTCGACTCCAGCCAGGTCTTCGTCGACGCCATGAAGGCCAAGCAGCTCCAGGGCACCGTCCTGCAGAACCCGCTGCGCATGGGCGACCTGGGAGTGAGGACGATGGTGGAACACCTCCTCGGGAAGCCGGTCGAGAAGCGGGTCGACACGGGCGTCTTCCTGGTGACGCCGGCGAACCTCGACGATGCCAAGTCGCAGGAGCTGATCCGCCCGCCCTTCGAGCGCTACCTGAAATGACGCCGCGCAGCAGGCGCAGCACAAATTCCCCTCTCGGCAACGAACGGCGAGCGAAGCGGGATTCACTCCCGCGTAGCGAGCGGGGGGTCTGGGGGACGCGGCGCAGCGTCCCCCAGCTCAATTGACGAGGGATAGGGTGGGGAGTCGATGAACGACTCCCCCGCCCTCCGCCTGACCGGGATCGCGAAGCGCTTCGGCCCGACGGTGGCCCTCGACGGGGCCAGCCTGGAGGTCAGGCCGGGCGAGGTGCACGCGCTCATCGGGGAGAACGGAGCGGGCAAGAGCACGCTGCTCGCCTGCCTGGCCGGCCTCCTGCGCCCGGACCGCGGCGCCATGGAGCTGGGAGGCGAGCCCTACGCGCCGGCCTCGCCCGGGGACGCCCGAGCGCGGGGAATCGCGCTCATCCACCAGGAGCTCTCGCTCTTCCCCCACCTCACGGTGGCCGAGAACATCTTCGTGGGAGCCGAGCCCTCCCAGCGGGGGCTGTTCGACCGCGCCGCCGCCCGCCTGAAGACCCGCGAGGTGCTGGCCGAGTTCGGCCATCCCGAGATCGACCCCGACGAGCGCGTCTCGCACCTGCCGCTCCCCGCGCGGCAGGTGGTCGAGATCTGCCGCGCCATCGCCGCCCGCGCCCGGGTGGTGCTCATGGACGAGCCCACGAGCAGCCTCCAGCGCCCCGACGTGGAGAGGCTCTTCGCGGTGATCCGGCGCCTGGCCAGAAGCGGGGTGGCCGTCGTCTACATCAGCCACTTCCTCGAGGAGACCCGGGAGATCGCGCAGACGTACACCGTGCTCCGCGACGGCCGCAGCGTGGGGGGCGGCCCCCTCGCCGCCACCACCAACGACGAGCTGATCGCTCAGATGGTCGGACGGACGGTGGACGCGCTCTTCCCCGCGCGCGAGCCCGCCGCCTCCACCGAGACCCTGCTCGAGGTGCGCGGCCTTATGGCCCCGCCGGTGGTCAAGGGAGCCAGCTTCGAGATCCGGCGAGGCGAGATCCTGGGCGTCTTCGGCTTGATGGGCTCCGGGCGCACCGAGACCGTGCGCGCGCTCTTCGGCCTCGACCCCGCGGAAAGCGGGACGGTGCGCGTCCGCGGCCGCGAGGGGGCGGTCCGGGGCGGCACGCCGGCGGAGCGGCTCGCCCAGGGCCTGGGCTACCTGAGCGAAGACCGGAAGGGCGAGGGCTTGGCGCTTCCCCTGTCGGTCGCGGACAACGTGACCCTGACGCGGCTCTCCGCTTGCGCGCGGGCCGGCCTGCTCGACCGGGCCCGCCAGCGAGAGAAGGCCCAGACCTGGGTGAGCGCGCTCGGGGTGAAGGCCCGCACCCCGGACCAGCCGGTGCGGACGCTCTCCGGCGGGAACCAGCAGAAGGTGGCCCTGGGCCGGCTCTTCCACCAGGACGCGGACGTGCTTCTCCTCGACGAGCCCACGCGCGGGATCGACATCGGGAGCAAGGCCCAGATCTACGAAGCGGTCGCAGCGGCGGCCGCCCGCGGCAAGGGAGTGCTGATGGTCAGCTCCTACCTGCCGGAGCTGCTGGGCCTGTGCGACCGGCTGGCGGTGATGAGCCGGGGCCGGCTTTCTCCCGCCCGTCCGGTGTCCGAGTGGAGCCCGGCGTCGGTGATGGAGGCGGCGATCGGAGCATGAGCGAGGTCCCGGGACGCCCCTCCCCCGGCAGTGGCGAGCCCCCGCGCCAGTCCTGGCTCCTCGCGGTCGGCCCCTTCATCGGCCTCGCCCTCGTGATCGCGCTCTTCGCGGTCATGAGCGGCGCCCCGGACCGGTACCTCTCCGCCAACAACCTCCGGGTCGTTCTGGCCCAGACCGTGATCGTGGCCTTGGGCGCGATCGGCATGACCCTGATCATCGTGGGGGGCGGGATCGATCTCTCGGTCGGCTCGACCATCGCCCTCACCAGCGTGATCGCCGCTCTCGGCATCCGCAGCGGGGGGGCGCCGGCGATGGCTTGCCTCTGGGCCGTGCTCACCGGGGGCCTGGTAGGGCTATTGAACGCTCTGGCGATCACCCGCCTCAAGGTCGTCCCGTTCATCGCCACCCTCGGCATGCTGGGGGTGGCCCGCGGGGTCGCCAAGTGGCTGGCCGACCAGCAGACCGTGAACATGGCCCCCACCTGGGTCAACGACCTGGCGGTCACCTTCCCCAACCCCGAGTGGCTCGTCTTCGCTCCCGGGGTCTGGATCTCGGTGGTCCTGGCCCTCCTCATGGCGGTCGTCCTGCGCAACACGGTCTTCGGCCGGCGCGTCTTCGCCCTGGGATCGAACGAGGCGGCCGCCCGGGCCTGCGGCATCTCCACCGGCCGCCTGAAGCTCGTGATCTACTCCCTGGCCGGCCTCTTCTTCGGCCTGGCGGGGGTGATGCAGATGTCGCGCCTGCGCCAGGGCGACCCCACGGTGGCCATCGGCACCGAGCTGGACGTGATCGCCTCGGTCGTCATCGGCGGAGGCAGCCTGAGCGGGGGGGAGGGCGGCATCCTCGGCTCCATGGTCGGGGCCCTCACCATGGCCTTCCTCCGCAACGGCAGCCAGCAGATGGGCTGGCCCAACTACGTGCAGGAGATCCTCATCGGCGTCATCATCGTGATGGCGGTGGCCCTGGACCGGTTCCGCCACGCACGGCAGGAGGCTTGACTTGAAGCTGATCCGCTTCGGCCCGCCCGGGGCCGAGAAACCCGGCATGATCCTCGAGGACGGCGCGCGCATCGACGCATCCGGCTTCGGCGAGGACTGGGACGAGTCCTTCTTCGCCAGCGACGGGCCGAAGCGCCTGCAGGCCTGGCGCTTCCTGGCGGGGGCGAAAGCCCCCCGCGTCGCCGCCTCGGAGCGCCTCGGTCCCGCCATCTGCCGTCCCAGCAAGATCGTCTGCATCGGCCTCAACTACGTCGACCACGCCCGCGAGACCAAGGCCAAGGCGCCCGAGGAGCCGGTCATCTTCTTCAAGGCCTCCACCGCCTGGAGCGGCCCCGACGACGACCTGGTGCTGCCCCGGGGCTCCGTCAAGACCGACTGGGAGGTCGAGCTGGCGGTGGTCATCGGCAAGAGGGCGCGCTACGTGTCGCGGGAGGCCGCTCTCGAGCACGTGGCCGGCTTCGCCTTGCACAACGACTACTCGGAGCGCGAGCACCAGCTCGAGCGGGGCGGGCAGTGGTCGAAGGGCAAGAGCGCCGACACCTTCGCTCCCTTCGGCCCGTTCGTCGCGACCTCCGACGAGGTCCGGGACTTCCAGAGCCTCGGCATGTGGCTGACCGTCAATGGCGAGACCCGGCAGAAGAGCACGACCGCGAACATGATCTTCGCCGTCCCCCACGTGGTCAGCTACCTGAGCCAGTTCATGACCCTGCTCCCCGGCGACGTGATCTCGACCGGCACCCCGGCTGGGGTGGGGCTCGGCATGGACCCGCCCGTCTTCCTGAAGGCGGGAGACGTGGTCGAGCTGGGGATCGACAAGCTGGGGCGCCAGCGCCAGCGCGTGGTGGGGCCCCGGTGACCCAGCGCTTCGGCCAACTCCTCGGCTTGCGCCCCGAAAAGCTCGAGGAGTACAAGCGCTATCACGCGTCGATCTGGCCGGAGATCGCGAGGGCGATCCGCGAGGCCGGCATCCGCAACTACTCGATCTACCACTTTCACGGCCAGCTCTTCGCCTACTTCGAATACACGGGGCCGGCCACGGAGTACGAGGCCCGGATGAAGACCCTGGCGGCCGCGCCCCGCATGCGCGAGTGGTGGGACGTCATGGAGCCGATGCAGGCGCCGCTCGAGGGCCGCAAGCCGGGGGCATGGTGGGCGGACATGGAGGAGGTTTTCCACCAGGACTAGCGGAATCGCCATGCGCATCGATTCTCATCAGCATTTCTGGCGCTACCGGCCCGAGGCCTACCCCTGGATCGACGAGGCCAAGGGCGTCCTCAAGTGGGACTACCTGCCGGAGGACCTCGCACCCCTCCTCTCCGCTCAGGGCTTCGACGGGTGCGTCGCCGTGCAGGCCGCCCACACCTCGGACGAGACGCGTTTCCTCCTCGACCTGTCCGATCGGCATCCCTTCGTGCGGGCGGTGGTGGGCTGGGTGGACCTGTGCTCGCCGGACGTGGAGCGCCAGCTCGCCGAGCTCGCCCGCCATCCGCGCCTCAAGGGGATCCGCCACATCGCCCAGGACGAGCCCGACGACCGGTTCCTCGTCCGGGAGGACGTCGTGCGCGGGATCGCCGCTCTCGAGCCCTTCGGCCTCGCCTACGACATCCTCATTTTCGCGCGCCAGCTCCCCGCCGCCATCGAGCTCGCGCGCCGCCTCCCCCGCCAGCGCTTCGTCCTCGACCACATCGCCAAGCCCGAGATCGCGGCGGGCCGCATCTCGCCCTGGAAGGAGCAGGTCCGGGAGCTGGCCGCCGCCCCCAACGTCTGCTGCAAGCTCTCGGGAATGGTCACGGAGGCGGCGTGGAAGGGCTGGAACGCCGCGGACTTCCGGCCGTACCTCGACGTGGTCTTCGACGCCTTCGGCCCGGACCGGCTCATGATCGGGTCGGACTGGCCGGTTTGCCTGCTCGCGGGGGACTACGGGACGGTCATGGGGCTGGTCGAGAACTACATGGCCGGCGGGCCCGCGGCCGAACGTGAGAAGGTCCTCGGCGGCAACGCCGCGCGCTTCTACCGAATCACGGAGAGAGGGCAATGAAGACGCGGAGCCAGCCCTGCAGCAGCGCTTCCCTCCCCCTACGTGGGGAGGGTTAGGGAGGGGGGTCGACGAATGAACAGACCGCCGCGCTTCCAGGGCAAGGTCGTGCTGGTCACCGGGGCGGGCTCGGGCATCGGCCTCGCCACCGCTCTCGCCTTCGCCCGGGAAGGAGCGGCGGTGGCGGTGAACGACCGCACGGTGGGGAAGGCGGAGACCGCCGCGGAGGCGGTCCGCACCGCGGGCGGAAAAGCGCTTCCGGTTCCCGGGGACGTCTCCCGCGACCAGGAGTGCCGACGGATCGTGGCGGAGACGATCACGGGCCTGGGCGGCCTGGACATTCTCGTCAACAACGCCGGCATCGGGGCCTCCGGCACCGTCCTCACGACGGATGAGGAGACCTGGGACCGGCTGATGACCGTCAACTTGAAGAGCGTCTTTCTCATGTCGAAGGCCGCGCTGGCCCACATGGTGCCCCGCCGGTCGGGGGTGATCGTCAACGCCGGCTCGATCGCGGGCGTGCGCGCGATTCCCGACCGCGCGGCCTACGTGGCCTCGAAGTTCGGCGTGGTGGGCCTCACGAGGACGATGGCCCTCGACCACGTCAAGGACGGCATCCGGGTCAACTGCGTCTGCCCGGGCACCACGGAGACCCCCTGGATCGGGGAGCGGCTCCAGGAGGCGCCCGACCCGCAGGCGGCGATGGCGGCCCTGGTGGCCCGCCAGCCCATGGGCAGACTCGGCCGCGCCGAGGAGATGGCCGCCGCCTACGTGTTCCTGGCCTCCGACGAGTCCGCCTTCACCACCGGCACCGCGCTGGTCGTGGACGGCGGCTTCACGGCCTGAGCCTCGCTTCCCGCCCTGGACCCCGCCGCGTCTGGCCGCGTGCTACAGTGACGGCGAAGGCGGCCATGGCTCTCACGCACGTCGCTCTACGAATCGCCAACCCCGCGCGGCCCCGCCGCTCGGTTCGCGTGAAGTTCCTCGTGGACTCGGGCGCCGTCTACTCGGTCGTGCCGGCGCGCACCCTCGAGGGGCTGGGGGTCAAGCCCCATTCGCGGCGAACGTTCGTCCTGGCCGATGGCACGGAGGAGACACGGAGCATGGGGGACGCGGTCTTCCGGCTCGACGGGCGTCAGGGCGCTTCGCCGGTGCTCTTCGGCGAGTCGGGCGACAGCGTTCTTCTCGGGGCCGTCACCTTGGAAGCGCTTGGCGTCCTTCTCGACCCCCTGCGCCGGGAGCTCCGGCCGCTGCCCATGGTGCTGGCGCTCGGCGCTACACCGCGCGCGCCAACAGGGACGAGCAGGCGAAGAAGCCGTAGAAGAGCGCCATGAGCACGAGGGTCACCCGGCGCCAGAGGGTCGGCCGGAGCGGCTCCGGCAGGAGGGTGGTGTTGATCCGGAGGATGTGGAGCGCCCCCACGACCATCACCACCCCGGCCACGTTGGCGCCGAGCTGGAGCAGGATGATCGGCTCCGTGAGGCCCATCGCGAAGAGGCCCCACGCCAGGAGCACCGCCAGCACGGAGTAGTACACGACCCGAACGTCGCCCCCCCGCCAGGCACGGATGCGGCGGCTCCCGCTCCACAGGATGTCGGTGATGGAGCGGACCATCCCCTCCATGATGTCCACCTGGGCCTTGAACAGGATCCAGACGCTCATGACCGCCACCGCCAGGGGTACCCAGCCCCCGCCCCGACCCGAGAGGCCGCGGGCCAGCTCCGAGGAAACGTTGAGGCCTCGCATGTCCGTGCCCGCGGGGATCGCGGTCGTGTAGAGGAGGCCGGGCAGGCCCATCCCGGCCAGGGCCCCCACGAAGAAGATTCCCCACTGGTCGATGCGCACGATCCGCCACCAGCCGCGCCAGCGGGCGAGCGACTCCGGGCCGGGCTCGAAGGCGGTACCCGTGTGGGCCAGCTTCACCCCGCGCCCCCCCACCAGGGTGGGGATGTAGCCGGTGAGTGTGCCCATGCCGTAACCCTTGTCGCGGGCCCAGCTCGCGAGCGTGATGTTGGTGACCCCGCCCCCGCCCGAGTAGGCCGCGAAGGCCCCGAGCAGGAACCAGTCGGCGCCCTCGGGGATGAAGCGGAACCGCGCAGCCGCCAGGTCGAACCCGAAGAAGCCCAGGCCCATCCCCAGGAACTGGCCAGGGGTCGCGAACACGAGACAGAGCACGAGCAGGGAGCCGAGGATGGCGATGACCATGATCCAGTTGAGCAGCTCCAGCATCCTCTCGATCCGGCGCCCGCCGAAGAGCAGCAGGCAGAGGCAGACCGCGTAGACCATCAGGCCGGTCAGGTAGAGGGTGTGCCGCTCCTCCAGCCCCGCCGCCCGCCCGGCAACCAGGAAGAAGACGGCGGCCGCGGACGCCCCCGCCCAGCCCGGCCAGCCGCTCTGCAGGAAGTAGAGCGCGCTGTAGATCCAGGCCCAGAACGTGGAGTGCGGCTTCGTGCGCATGAAGCCCGTGAAGGCGGACTCGCCCGTGTAGAGCGTGTAGCGGACCAGCTCGGTGTTGAATACGGTCTGGAAGAAGACGGCCGCGGTGGTGACCCAGAGGAGGGCCATCCCGTACTTGACGAGGGCGGAGGGGCCGATGAGCCACTCCCCGCTGCCGATCGAGGCCCCGAGCACGATCGCGCCCGGGCCGACGACGCGCAGGAGCCTCAGCCCCTCCGTGGACGGAGGAGCGGGCAGCTCGCCCCGCCCCCAGGGCTCGAGGCCGGAGCGCGCCTCGAGCGGCGGGAGAAGATCAGCGTCCCCCATTCACCCCGAGGGCCCAGCGGATGCCGCCCAGCAGGTGCTTCTTGTACCACTCGGCCTCGATCACGTCGTCGCGGTGGCCGAAGGCCGTGTAGAAGACGCGTCCCTTGCCCTCCTGTCGCGTCCAGGCGAGGGGGAAGTAGCCGGGATCCCCGGTGTTGGGGTGCTTGTCGACGGAGAGCAGGACGTGGACGCGTGCCTTGTCGAAGCTCTTCATGATGTAGATCTCGTCGAGCACGGCGAACCCGGGGCCGAGATCCCTGGTGGCGGGGTGCTTCGGATCCTCGACCTTGGGCTCCACCTTCACCTGCTGCTTGTGATAGTCGAACTCCCCGCCCAGCATCGCGATGAACGGCCGGTAGCCGTGGAAGGTGTCGGTGGCGGAGTGCATCCCCAGGAAGGCGTGGCCCTTCGCGATCCAGGCCAGGAAGGCGTCGCGGTCGGCCAGCGGGAGGTCGCCCGTGGTGTTGGCGAAGAACACGCCGTCGTAGCCGGCGAGGGCCTTGGCGGCGGTCTTCGCCTGCAGCTCCTCGTCGGTGCGGGCGAAGTCCACGGTGTAGGCGCCGCTCTCCTTGCCGATCGCCTCGATGACGCGCTCGGCGGTGGCGATCGACTCGTGCCGGAAGCCCTTGGTGACGCTGACCACGAGCAGTCTCTTGGGCGCGGCGGAGGCGGGGGCTCCGGGGGTGAGAGCTCCCAGCACCCCCAGGGCCACCAGGGCGGCGGGAAGGGTCATCTGCATGCTCAGCTCCTGTAGGCTTGGCGGCCGTGGCCCTGGATCGGGATCCCCTGCGCGGACAGCACGTCGTGCTGCAGGGCGAACATGCAGGCCGCGGCCTCGTCGATCTTGCGCGTGAAGGCGATCGAGCCCTTCAGGATGGGGGCCAGGCGCTCCTTGTCCTGGATGCGGGCCTTCGGGTACTCGTGCTCGACCACGAGGTGGGTGTTGGCCACGTCCAGGCTGAGCAGCTCGCGGGCGGCGAGCTGGTGGTCGAGCCAGTCCACGGTGCGGTTCTGCAGGTAGGCCAGGGGGTCGTGGCGGGCGGTGCCGGGCAGCTCGTGCTCGCAGAGCACGGTCTGCTTTTTCCACGCGTTGACCTGGTCGGCCGGCCTGGGCGACGGCTTGCCGTTGATCCAGTCGCCGCGCTGCACGGTCTGGCCGCCATAGCCCCAGCCGGCCACTCCCTTGGCGTCGATCACCTGGCCCTTCACGTGGAAGCCGCCGATCAGGAACGGATAGCCCGCGTCCTTCAGGTACTGGAAGAGGGAGCGCGTGTCCTGGCCCATGAGGATCGCGTGGGACGGGTCGTAGTGGATGCGGAAGTTCTTCCCCACCCCGTGCTTCTCGCAGATGCGATGGATGGCGATCCAGGGCCCGGGGGCGTAGGCGATGTTGTTGTGGAAGTTGTCGCCGGTGGTCCAGCCCGGCATGGGGCACTGCTCCACCCGGTAGGTGAGGCCGCGCTCCTTGGCTTCCTTGAGCAGGGGCACGAAGCTCTCCTCGAAGTCCTGGAGGTTCTGGTCCATGGAGAGCGTCTGGTTGCGCCCCACGAAGCCGCAGACCGCGTCCACTCCGAGCAGGCTCGCCGCCTCGAAGACCCGGCGCATGAAGTCGTGCTTCTTCCTCCGGATCTTCGGCTCGTCGTGGAGCATGTTGTCGAAGTAGCCGAGGTCGGAGAGGCCGACCTTGTTCGCTTCCAGAGCCCTCTGCACACGCTTGGCCCGGTCCTTGTTGAAGGGCTGGCGCAGGTCGAGGGTGTTGGCCACCGGGTCGAGCATGGCCTCGGCGGGGACGTCGCTCTCCGAGGGATGGAGGGCGGCCGAGAGCTGCATGTGGTCGGCCCCCACCTCGCGGGCGAAGGCCGCCCAGTCTTCGATGGCCCGGTCCGGGTCGGGGTCGCGGACCGACCGCGGGGTCAGCTCCTGGAGCGCCGCGGTCAGCACGCCGATCTTCATGTACCTGGGGGCGAAGGGGGCGACAGGCATACGGACCTCCGTGCTTGTGCGCGGACGATACGCCGGTCTCCCGCGCGGCGTCAACCGCCGGAACGCGGTACCGGACGCAGATGCTCTAGGAAACCAGGCGATCCAGGACTTCCGCCGGCACCTGGCTGCGGAGGTCGGGATGCCCCTCGAGGATCCGGGCGATATCGGCCAGGTCCTTCTGCCGCTTGCTCGGGCGTCGTCCCGGATCCAGGGCCGCCCAGACCTTGCCTCGAAGCACGTCGGCGAGGCCGGCGACGGGCAGGATGAGTCCCAGCACGTTTCGGGGCGAGGCGCCCGCGAGGAAGGACTCATACCGGGGGTCCACCTGGAACTGCACGCGGAGGTCGGAGCCGGGCCGCGACACGTTGAGGCGGTTCGGGAACCGCTTCACCGAGAATCGGGGACGCAGCAGCTCTTCGACGCGCGGGAGCTCGTCGGTCGCGACCACCAGGTCGAGGTCGAGACTCACGACCGGTTCGGCGTAGGCGTTGACGGCCTGTCCGCCGATCACGCAGTACCGGACCTTCTGGTCGTTGAGCAGACCGATCAGGCCTTCGAGCAGGTCAGCCCCGTCCATGGTCACGGTCTTCCAGAACTCGAGCGCTTGCAAAGCCGCATCTCCCCCTGGTGCAGTATAGCAGCCGCCCCGACGACTCGCCGCTGGACGTCAGGGCCGCTCAGGCCCCCTTCGCGGTCCGCTGGCGGGCGAAGTCCTCGAGGACGTCCCACACGTGCGGGTGGGTCTCGCGGATCGAGTCGAGGGTGGCCCGGTCGAGCTCGAGGAGCTCGCAGGGGGTCAAGGCGGCCACGGTGGCGGTGCGGGGCCCTCCGGTCAAGATCGAGACCTCCCCGAAGAAGGCGCCTTCCTTGAGATCGGCCACCCGGAGCTGGCGGCCGCTCGCCGCGTCCTTGCGAAAGGCCCGGACCATCCCCGAGGTGAGCATGTAGAGACGGTCGCCGGGCTCCCCCTCGCGCAGGATGACGTCGCCCCGCGCGAAGCTCAGGAGGCTCAGCCCCTGGATCACGGCCACCATCTCGTCGACGGAGAAGTCGCGGAAGAGCGGGCTCACCACGATCTGGCTTCCCCCTCTCTCGGGAGCCGCGACGGGCGCCGCCTCGTCCGTCGGGGACGGGGCCAGGAACGCCGTGTCCACCAGGGCCTGAAGCTCTTCCGCAAAGCGGCTGTCCGACATGGGGTCGGAGGGCTCCGCCTCGGGCTCGAGCTCGGGCTCCACCTCCACCCCGGCCTCCATCTCGGCTTCAGCCTCCTCCATGTAGAGGAGGTCCGGGTCCTCGATGGCCGCGATGGTGCGCACGGCGGGTTGCGGCTCCGGGGACGACACCGGCGGCGCGGGCTCCAGCGGCAGCTCGGGCAGGTCCGGCTCGACGGGCAGGGGCTCGAGGGCCAGCTCAGGCGCCGCCGGCTCCGGGAGCGGCTCGGGCTCGCGAGGCCGCTCGGCGGGCACCGCGATGGATCCTCCGGGTGGAAGGTCGAACCCGATCTCCTCCATGCCGATCTCGGGCAGGCTCGTCGCGGCCACCGAGACCGTGGCCACGCGCTGCTTCTCCTGGATGAGCGCGGCCAGGCGGGCGTCCACGCCCCGATGCGCGGGATCGACCTTCTGGATCTTCTTCAAGACCGCGATGGCCTTGGCCGCGAAGCCCTCCTGGGCGAACTCGTCGGCCAGGGGCGTGAGGATCCCGACCGCCTCCCGTCCCTTCCCCGCCAGGATCAGCACGTCGGCGAGCTGCATGCGCAGGCGGGGATCGCGGCGGCTCCCCTCGGTCTGGGCGCGCAGGACCTCGATGGCCCGGGAATAGTTCTTCCGGGAGATCAGGGCCATGACATCCTCGCCCTTCGAGCCGAAACCAAGAGCCATCCGCGCTCCTCGCAACCTCCAGGCCGATCTTACGGGAAGGACCGCGTCGTGTCACAGATCACCGCGGCCCGCGACCGCCTTCCCGGGGAGGTCCAACTGAAGGACAATGCCCTCAGGGAGGGCCCGAGACGGCGGCATGGAAGAGCATCGGCGGCGGATCCTGGTCGTGGACGACGACCCCGAGATCCGGGCGATCCTGCGCGGGCTCCTCGAGGGCTCCGGATATCTCGTGGAGACCGCACCGGGCGGGCAGCAGGTGATCGAGGCCTTCCCCGATCCGAGCCCCGACCTGATGGTCCTCGACCTCGCGATGCCGGGCCTCGACGGGTGGGGTGTCCTCGAGCGGTTGCAGGGGCGAGGGCGTTTGCCCCCGGTGCTCCTCCTCAGCGAGCGTGGCGAGGATCCCCGGCAGGGCCGCTTCCGGGAGTGCATCCTCGCCTGCCTCTTCAAGCCTCTTCATCCCGGGGCGTTCCTGGGAACGTGCCGGAGGGTCCTGGACATGGCGGCCCGGGCGGAGCACTTCATCCAGGATCGCCGGAGGGACAACCGACGCCCGCTCATCGTCGAAGTGACGCTCCTGACCGCGGAGGGAAGGCCGTCCATCCGGGGCACCCTGATCGACCTCAGCCGGAGGGGCTTCCAGATGGAGCTCGGGGTATCCCTGGACGCGGGCACTCCTGTCCGCGCCCTGGTGCCGGTCCCCGGCTCCGGCCCCCTGAGCCTGGAAGGCCGTGTCCGGTGGCGGCAGGCCCTGCCCGGCGGCTTCCTCGTGGGCGGGGACCTCCTGGACGTCGACGCGGAGAAAGCGCGCCTCCTGGAGGCCCTGCTCGATCCGCCGGTATCGATCAGAGCCTGACCGTTCAGTCCGCCAGGTCGGGCAGCGACCACGCGACGGCCGCCGCCACGGGGACCACGAGGCTCGTGTACAGCAGGGCCAGCCGGAAGTCGCCGACCTGGGAGAAGAGGCCGAAGAAGACCGTCCCGAAGGCGGCCACGATCCGGCCGATGTTGTACGAGAAGCCGGCCCCGGTGGTGCGGAGGAGGGTCGGGAAGAGCGGGGGCAGGAACATCGTGTACAGTCCGAAGACGCCGGAGAAGAACCCGACGAGGGGGAACCAGAGTTGCACGAGCGACTCGTGCCCGCGCGGCACCGCGAAGGCGCCGACCATCGAGAGGAAGGAGCCGAGGGTCATGGCCGCGATGGCCCTCCGGTAGCCGATCTCCCGGGCCAGCCAGCCCGCGAAGAAGTTGCCCGCGATCGAGACCGCGATCACCAGGAAGAAGGCCGTGGCCACCAGCCGCTCGCGGTCGGCGGGCAGCCAGGACGAAAGCTCCGGCAGGTTTCGCAGGTGCTGGGGGTGCCAGAACATGAAGGCCCACCAGGCGGAAAGCGACAGCGCGCAGACCAGGATCGTCTTCACGGTCGTCACCCGCAAGCCGCCCCGGAGGAGGTCGGCCACCGAAGGCGGCGGCTCCCCCGCCCGGGCCGCGCGCCACACCGCGGGCTCGGGGACATTCCGGCGGATCCAGAAGACAAGCAGCGCGGGCAGAATGCCCACCAGGAACACATAGCGGGGACTCAGGCCCGCCATCAGGTACACCACCAGGCAGGCCACCAGGACCCCGATGTTCACGCCCATTTGCAACACGGCCGCGATCCAGGGGCGCCAGCGGCTCGGCCAGGTCTCCGTCAGCAGCGACGAGCCGACCGCCCACTCGCCGCCCACCCCCAGGGCGGACAGGAAGCGAAAGATGAGGAGGTGCCACCACGTGCGGGCGACGAAGGAAAGGCCGGTGAACATCGCATAGGTGAGGATTGTCAGGCTGAGGGCCCGGCTGCGGCCCAGACGGTCCCCCACCCGGCCGAAGAAGCCGCCCCCGAGCGCCCAGCCCACCAGGAAGGCGGCCTGGATCCACGAGCTCTTCTCGCGCACGGCCGGGTCGGCCGGGCTCCCCGCGGCCAGGAGCTGCATGACGAAAGGCGCGGCCACCAGCGTGTAGAGGTGCATGTCGAGGCCATCGAAGAGCCAGCCGAGCCAGGCGGCGATGCCCGACTTCCACTGCGCGGGGGTCAACTCGCGCAGGCGCGTCGCGTCGTTGGCCGGGGACATTGGCCGGGGATTGTACGCGCTTCCTGCCTTGCGCGCGTCGGCTCTTGACAGGGGCGGGCCGCCGGTGGAACCTTGGCCCCCCTTCGGGAGGACGCCTCGATGACCTGCCGTTCGACCTGCCCCCTGCTCCTGGTCGCGCTTCTCTTCCTCGCCCCGGTGGGTGCTTTCGCCCAGTCGCTCCACGCGAGCGACGGCAGCCAGGATCCGCCGAAGCTCTGGATCGCGGTGAACCTCTGGGGCCTGATGGGCCTGCCGGACGGCCAGCCCGAGTGGTCCCTCGACGAGAAGCTGTCCCGCTTGAAGGCGGCGGGAGGCTTCGACGCGGTCGACCGGTACGTCGCCCCGGAGCCGAAGTCCGAAGCGGCGGTGGCGGAGCTGGACGCCGCCGCGAAGAAGCACGGCTTCCGGGTCGGCATGCACACCCACATCGACCGCCTGGAGCAGCTCGACCCCGCGATCGCCCTCGCCCGGAAGGTCGGCACCCCCTACGTGGACGTGATGACCGGCCCCTACTACGTGGGCGAGGAGGAGACGGTCCGGCTGCTCCGCGCCCTGACCCAGCGCTTCAAGGCCGAGAAGATCGCGATGATGCTGCAGACGCACCGGGGCCTGGTCACCCAGGACGTCCTGCGGACCGTCTCCTACACGAGGCAGATCCCCGACCTGCGCTTCGACCTCGACCTCTCGCATTACGTGGCGGCGGGCGAGCTGGGGGACGACTTCCCGCCCGCGGCGACCGAAGCCTTCGACGCGATCATGGCCCGGGCGGGGATGCTCGACGGCCGGGTCTCGAACGGGGAGCAGGTCCAGATCGATATCGGGCCCGCCGGCGACACCCCCCACGCCCGGCGTTTCGCGGCCGTCTGGAAGAAGGCGATGGCGGGCTGGCTGAAGCGCGCCGGCAAGGGCGACGTCCTGCCCTTCCGCATCGAGCTGGGGCCGCCGGACTACGCGATCCGCGACCTCTCCGGCCGCGAGATCTCGGACCGCTGGGCCCAGACCCTCGTCTTCCGGACCCTCGCCGAGCGCCTCTTCAACGAGGCGGTGCGGGAGACGGGCACCGGGCTGCCCCACGGGGGGGCGCGGTAACGGATCGCGCGCCCCTCCTCGCCGGGTCTCCACCAGCGCCGGCCGGCTGCCGGTGTGCTCTCTCCGATGTTGCTGGCTTTCGCCGTGGCCGTCTTCGCCGCTTCCACCCTCGGGCTGTTCCTCCTCGTCGAGCCCATCCCGAGCTGGTACTACCATCTGGCCTGGTGGTCCTACATCGTCGGCCTCGACGAGGTGAACCGGCGGCTCTCCGGTCGTTCGCTACTATCGCGGCCGGGCCGCCTGCTCTGGCTGGCCGGGGTCTCGGTCGCCTGGTGGACGCTGTTCGAGGCCCTGAACCTCCGCCTGGGCAACTGGTACTACGTGATGGACGATCCGCGGCGGTGGGTGCGCTGGGCCGGGGGCATCGTCGCCTTCGCCACCGTCCTGCCCGGGATCGTCGTCACCCTCACCTTCATCGAGGACCGCGGCTGGCTGCGGACGGTGCGGGTGCCGGCCCTGTCCTGGAGCGCCGCCCGGGACCGAGCCTGCGGGGTGCTCGGCCTCGCCGGCTTCGCCGTGCCGCTCCTGTGGCCGCGCTACTTCTTCGCCCTCACCTGGACCTGGGCGGCCCTGCTGGTCGAGCCCTGGAACCGCCGGCACGCGCGCCGCAGCTACCTGCGCGACTTGCAGCAGGGACAGGCGGGGCCGCTCTGCCAGACGCTCGCGGCCGGCCTCGTCTGCGGGCTCCTGTGGGAGACGTGGAACTTCTGGGCGCGCACCAAGTGGATCTACACCGTCCCCTTTTTCGACCGTTTCAAGCTCTTCGAGATGCCGGTACTCGGGATGGTGGGCTTCGCGCCCTTCGCGGTGGAGTGCCTGGCCCTCGTGCGCTTCCTTCAGGCCCTGGGCGAGCGACGCCGGCCGACCCTCGCGCTGGGCGCCACCGCCTGGGCGGCCGCCGCCGGCTTCACCGCCGTCGTGTTCGCGGCCGGGGAGGGCGTGACCGTGGACTCGTACTATGTGCCCGTGCGCGAGCTGCACGTGCTGGAGCCGGGCACGCGCGAGCGGCTGGCCGCGCTCGGCCTCGTCAGCCCGGAGAAGCTGGCGCGCGCCCTCGACGCCGCGGAGGACCGGGGCCGCTGGAAGGAGCAGAGCGGCCTCACCCTGCAGGAGCTGGAACGGGCCCAGGCCGCGGTCCGCCTCGTCCTGCGCCACGGCCTCGGCGAGCGGCGCGCGCTCGAGCTGCGGACGCTCGGGATCCGGACCGTGGACGACCTCCGGCGCTGGCGGGCGGAAGACCTGGCGGCCGCCCTTCGCGAGAACGATCCGCGGCCGGGTGCGCGCTTCCTCGAGCGCCGCGCACGGGTGTGGGTCGGCGGCTGAGCCCTCTGCCGCGTGCCGACGTCCGGAGGTGAGCGTCCCCGGCCGCGCGCTCAGACCCTCGCGATCTCGATCTCCCGCGCGTAGAACCCCAGGTCGAGCCTGCGCGTTCGTACTCCCGGGTCCTTGACCGCGAGCTCGATCCGGTAACGGCCGGGGCCCGGCGGTCGAAAGCGGTGGGACCAGAGGGTCCAGGGGCCCGAGGCACCGCTCTCGATGCTTTCGACGGGGGCGAAGGCCAGGTCCGGGTTGAAGCGGATGCTCAGGGCGTTCGCCAGCGCCCGGCCGCCCCAGAGGATTCCGACGATGCGATAGAAGGTGCGGCCGCTGCCCGCGCCGAGCTTTTCGACCCGCACCGGCACCGCTGCCGGATCGATCGTGGCCGGCTGGAAGTCCCTGGCCAGCCGCGGCCCTTCCGGCCGGCGGCCCGCCTCGATCAGGAGGCGGTCGCGGGGAGCCGCGGGATCTTGATGGGTGCGCCCAGCGTACTCCCGCATCTGATCGGTGGCAGGAGCCTCGTCGTCGACCAGGGCGATCTCGTTCACCCACTTGATCGCCGTGCAGCCGTACCAGCCGGGCACCACGAGACGCAGCGGATAGCCGTGGTCAGGGCTGAGGGGCGCGCCGTTCATCTCCGTGGCCAGGAAGGCGCCCGCTTCGCGGATCTGGTCGAGGCTGAAGATCCAGCTCGCTCCCGGCACCGAGCCCGGATCGAGGGTCGAGTGCTCGTCGAACCCGGAGACGATCACGCGGGTTGCCCGAGGGCGGAGAGAGACCCGCCCCAGCAGGCGCTCCAGCGGCACCCCGGTCCACCGGGCGGCGCTCATGAAGCCGAAGTGCGCGGCCCGGGAGTTCCCCGCGCACTCGAGGAGGTGAGGGCCCGCCGGAGACGCCTCACGCTTCAGCTCTTCGATCGGGATCTCCAGGGCCGTTTCCACCAGCCCGTGCACGCGGACCTTCCAGGAGGCCGTGGGGGGGAGCCGGTCCGGACAGCCGGTGCGGATGAAGAACTCGTCCTGCGGAGTGAGCAGGGCTGCGGTTGTGAGAGTCGAGAGATCGAGGGCCCGCCGTCGTCCGAGACCGGCGCCGATGCTCGTGTCGAGGGGGAAAGCGCCCTCCCCCACGAACGGCACCGTTTCCAACACTCGCTCGCCGCTGTCGGTGGCCCCTTCCCGGGGGGAGCCCACGTGCAGGACCGGGGCGAGCCAGGTGGCGAGCGCCGCTCCCGCCGACGTTTCGAGGAAGCGCCGGCGCGTTGCGACTGTCATCGCACGCATGGGGGTTCAGTCTATACCGAGGGGCAGCTCGACGCCGGTGACCCCAGGTCCGTCAGCTCCCGCAACGCCGCCGCCCGAAGGGTCTTATCGGCCGCGGCTGGAGCTCCTACCCGATCAGTGGCCGATCATTCCCCCCGTGTACATGCGGACGACGACCTCCACCTGCAGGCCGATCGAGTCGGCCGTGAGCGGACCGTCACCGCTGACGTGACGGACCTGCTCGACCAGGTACGCCGTGGACCCGATGTGGGTGGTCCCCGTGCCCGTGAAACGTCCCAGGTCGACGAAGGCGAGTCCCCCATTCTTCGTGAGGAACCTGTTCGCGAAGGCGTTGAGGGCGCTCGTCCGGCGATTGCCGCCGGCGCCGATCATCGGCGCGGTGACCTGCGCCATACCGAACTTCGTCGCACCGACCTTGTCGCCGTTGAGCTCGATGAGCAGCGGTTCGATGCCCACGCCGGTCTGGCCGAACGCGGCGGGCATGAGGGTCGCGCTGAGCATGAGCCGGGACGTGTCGCGGGTCCGCGTCCAGCCGGTGAGGCTCGTCGAGTCGAAAACGCCGACCGCCGAGGGGTTGGTCTGCGTCAGGTACGGGACGACCTGCGCCGCGAAGTCTGCCTCCATGCCGCGCGACCCGCCGACCACGTCAGGGTCGGTGGTCACGATCTGGCCGGCGCCGCTGAGGTCGCCGCAGCAGCACTGCCAACGATAGATGTCGAACGCGGTCCACGTGACGGCGCCAACCTTGATCGGAGCAATCGAGCTCCCGTCGGGATTCTCATAGGTGAGGGTTGGCGGCGGCTCCTCGCAGACCGGCGCCTCGACGGTAACGAGCGTTTCTTTACCGGCAAGGGTGTAAGTGTCGCAGTCGACGGTCGCCGGAGCGGTCGCGCTCTCGATAACTGCCGTGGTCGGGTCGTCGATCGGACACGACACGAGGACTTCCGCGCGCGCGTGCGCTGCGAAGGCGCCGGCGAGACCGAGAGGAACGAGGGTGAGCGAGACACGGAGGAACATGGCGGTCTCTTCTCGAGGCGGTAGGCTCCGCCGTTGGCCTCCTCGGCTTTGGCGTCGAGGGGGGATTTCGCCGTTTGGTGTCGAGGCCGCAAAGCCTACATCCGAGGTGAGAGCGCTGTCAAACCCGACCTGCCGGCGTGTAGAGAGCACATGATCTGTCCGCTCTCGAGGTGCTTCCCGACGATGCATTACAGAGTAGTGCATCGGCCCCTCTTCCCGTCAAGGGAAACTCGTCGGCCCGCGGGGCCGCATGCTAGCATCGCGCGTCGTGGGCCCTCTCAGCCTCCTCGCGCTCGTCGTCCTGTCCCCCGTTCGCTTTCCCAACTCCGGTTCCCCTTCCGCCCAGCCTTCGTTCCTGCGCGGCGTGACCGCCCTCCACAACTTCCAGTACGAGGACGCGGTCGAGGCTTTCCAGGAGGCCCAGGGCATCGACCGTGAGTTCGCCCTGGCCTACTGGGGGGAAGCCATGGCCTACAACCAGACCCTCTGGTTGAACCAGGACGCGGATATGGCCCGGCGGATCCTGCTGCGGCTGGCGCCCACGCCGGAGGCGCGCGCCGCGAAGGCGAAGACGGACCGGGAGAAGGGCTACCTGCGGGCGGTCGAGACCCTGTTCGGAAGCGGGGATCGCGCGGCCCGGGATCGCGCGTACGCCGCGGAGATGCGGGCGCTCGCGAAGTCGTATCCCGAGGATCCGGAGGCTCAGGCGTTCTTCGCCCTCGCGCTCATGGGCCAGATGGCGCGCAGCCCGGCCCTCTTCCGGGAGGGGGGGGACGACGAGCACCAGCACGCGCTGGTGGGAAGCCAGATCCAGAAGGAGGCGGCGGTCATCCTGGAGAGGGCGCTCGCCCGGAATCCGGCTCATCCGGGAGCCCTCCACTATCTGATCCACGATTACGACGACCCGGACCACGCGCGGCTGGCCCTTCCCGCTGCCCGCGCCTACGCGAAGGTCGCGCCCGAGTCGAGCCACGCCCTTCACATGCCCGCCCACATCTTCCTCCAGCTCGGCATGTGGGACGACGCGGCGGCCTCCGACGAGGCTTCCTTCCATGCTTCCGAGGCCTGGGTCGAGCGCAAGGGGCTCCCGATCGGCATGCGCGACCATCACAGCCTCTCGTGGCTCCTCTACGAGTCGCTCCAGCAGGGCCGCTTCCAGAAGGCGCGGGAGACCCTCGACCTCATGAGGCCCGCGGTGGAGGCGACCGGCGCCGCGCGCCTCAAGGCGATCCTGTCGGACATGCGCGCCCGGTACGTGGTGGAGACCCGCTCCTTCCAGGAGGTTGCGACCGCGAAGGACTTCGATACCACGGGCGAGCTGTTCGCGATCGGCATGAGCGCCGCGCGGCGCGGCGACTCCCGGGTCGGGGAGATGGCGCTCGCCGAGCTTGCGAGGCGGGCCGGGTCCAGGGAATCCGGCCGGGGTGGGAAGGACATGGCGGTGATGGAGAAGGAGCTGGCCGCGCTCGTGGCCGTCGGCGCCGGCCGCGGGAGCGACGCGGTCTTGCGAATGCAGGAGGCCGCGGCCCTGGAGCGGGAGCTGCCACCGCCCCTCGGGCCGCCGCGGCCGCTCAAGCCGGCCCCGGAGCTCTTCGGAGAGATCCTCCTCGAGCTGGGCCGGCCGCGCGAGGCGGCGGCGGAGTTCGCGCGGGCCCTCGAGCGTTGGCCCAACCGGTCGCTCACCCTCCTCGGGCTGGCGCGTGCTTCCGCCGCGCTCGGGGATCGCGACTCCGCCCGCGGTCACTACGGGCGCCTGCTCGCCAACTGGCGTAACGCCGACCCGGGCCTGCCCGAGTTGAAGGAAGCCCGAAGCTTCTAGCGCGAGCGGCCCGACTCCCGGAACGGCTTCCCCTGTTGGTAGAGCTCGAGTCTCTTTCCGATCTCACCGGCCAGCACCGCGGAGCCGCTGGAGGCCGCGAGAGCCGTCGCCTCCTGGGCGGTGGCGGTCGCGCGGTCGAATTGACCGGCCGCCGCGTAGGCCGCGGCCAGGGTGTCCAGGATGACGGGCTGCCGGCGAGCGGTCCGCTCGGCCGCGCCCTCCGCGAGGCGGACCGCATCGCGGGGATTCCGGATCCGCTCGTCGGGATGGGTGGCGAGGATCCACGCGATCTCGTTCATGGGCACCGACCAGTCGGGCCGGAGGCGCAGGGCAGCCTGGAAATGCAGGAGCGCTTCGTCCCGTTCTCCCGTCGTGCGGAGCGCGAGGCCGAGGTTGTTGTGGGCCTCCGCCTCGTCCGGGTCGATGCGAAGCGCCTCGCGGAAGTGGCGCACCGCCTCGCCCAGCCGGCCTTGCGAGCCCAGGACGCTGCCCAGGCTGTTGTGGGCCGCGGCGAGGCGCGGGTTGAGGGCGAGGGCGCGGCGATAGTGCTGGACGGCTTCATCGAGCTTCCCTCGCTGCTTCAGCGCGCGTCCCAGGTCGTAGTGCGCGACGGCCAGGCCGGGCGCCAGCCTCACCGCCTCGCGGAAGTGGCCGAGGGCCTCCTCCGACCGTCCCTTCTCCCGCAGGGCCACCCCGAGCCAGTCGTGGAGCTCGGCGTTCTCCGGCCGGGTCTTGAGCGCCTGCTCGAAGTGGGTAATGGCCTCGTCCCACTGGGCCTGGGAGGCCACGGCCGAGCCGAGATAGGCGTGCGCCTCCGCCGAGCCGGGGTCGAGGGCAAGGGCGCGACGGTAGCTCAGGACGGCTTCCGACAGCTTGCCTTGCTTGGCCAGCACGTAGCCCAGCTGAGTCGCCGCCCGGGCGCTCTCCGGCTGGGCGGTCGCGGTGGCGCCGAGAAGGCTCGCCGCCTCGACCAGCTGCCCCTTGTCGGCGAGAGCGCGGCCGAGCAGCATCCGGGTGTCGGGGGCGTTGGGTTCCAGGGCCAGGGCTTGACGCAAGTGGGCGATCGCGCCGTCGAGGTCGCCCCGCTCCTTCAGAATGCCGGCCAGTTGAAGATGGGCCCGTTCGTTCTTCGGCCCCAGCGCCACCGCCTTGGCCGCCGCCTTCAGCGCCGCGTCCAGGTTGCCGCCGGCCGCGGCGATCTTCGACATCTGGAGGTGGCAGTCCGCGAATCCCGGCCTCTGGTGGAGCATGTCCTCGCACAGGGCCCGGGCCTCGGGGTACTTCTTGTCCTCCACCAGCTTGTTCAGCCGCTGGTCCGTGCGGAAGAACGCGATCAGGTCCTTGGGGTCTTCCTTGCTGCGGTCGAAGCCGTGCGACGAGGCGTCGCCGCTCCGGCCCAGGTAGCCGAGCGCGGCCAGGCGTTGACGGGAGGCCTCGTCGAGGGCCGCGGACTCGGGGGCCGGTCCTGGAGCGTGGCCGGCCGCCGCCAGGATCGCCACCAGGGTCCGAGCGAGGGCGTCAGCCCGCGCCGGCTCGCGCTCGAGGAGGTTCACGGCCTCCACGGGATCGCTCCGCAGGTCGTAGAGCTCGGGGCGGGTGGTCTCGATGTACTTCCAGCCGTCGACGATGACGCCGAGCAGGGAGCTGGCGCCGTAGTAACGGGTGGGGGTCACGGTCTCCGCGTAGAGGGGTCTTGCTCCCCCGCCCGCGCCCCGCCCGGCCAGCCACGGCGAGAGGTCCACTCCCTGCACGTCCTTGGGGACTTCTGCCCCCACCAGGGAGAGGACCGTGGGCACGATGTCGATGAGGCTCACGGGAAGATCGACCTGTCGTGGGGCCGCTTCCGCGCGAGGCACCCTCACGATCAGGGGGACCCGAAGAGCGCCCTCGTAGATGAAGAACCCGTGGTTCAGCTCGCCGTGCTCGCCGAGCATCTCCCCGTGGTCCCCGGTGACCACGATCAGGGTCGAGTCGTAGAGGCCGAGCTGCCGGAGCTTCTCCAGGACCTGGCCCACGCAATGGTCCGCGAAGGCCACCTCGCCTTCGTAGGGTTGACCCTTCCACTGCGAGGCGAAGGGCTCGGGCGGCTCGTAGGGGTCGTGGGGGTCGTAGAAGTGGACGAAGAGGAAGAAGGGCTTGTCCTTGTGCCCATCCAGCCAGTCCCTGGCCACGCGAGTCGTCTCGTCCCCCTTGCGCTCGCTGAGGTCGCCGATCTTGTGCACGGCCTGGAAGCGGTCGTCGTAGCTGTCGAAGCCCTGGCTGGTGCCGAATCGGCGGTCGAGGACGAAGGTGCTGACGATGGCGCCGGTCGTGAAGCCTTTCGCCTTGAGCATCTCCGCCAGGGTCAAGCTCCCCTCCGGCAGCCGGTTCAGCATGTTGTCGCGCAGACCGTGAGTGGGCGGCAGGGTCCCGGTGAGCATCGAGACGTGGGCGGGCAGGGTCATGGGCACCGGAGTATGGACGTCCTTGAAGAGCACCCCCTCCCGGGCCAGGGCGTCGATGCTCGGGGTGGTCGGCCGCGGGAAGCCGTAGGCGCTCACATGGTCCGCCCGCAGGGTGTCGATGCTGATCAGGAGGACGTTGCGGATGGCGGGCCGAGGCCCGGAGCAGGAGAGGAGGAGGCAGGGACCCACGAGGCCCAGGAGAACGAGGGAGAAGCGCTCAACCGCGCGGAGGGCAGGACGAGGGGCCGACCTCACGGCTTCGATCCTAGCCTGAAGCCTCCGCCGGGGAAAAAAGGGCGGCCCCCGAAGGGGCCGCCCTGCGCGTCAAGGCCGCGTGCTAGAACGCGAACCGCACCATCAACTGCAGCAGTCGGGGGAAGCCGCGGGTGGCGGTGACGGTTCCGAAGGACGAGGCGCCGAAGGTCATGTCGGGGCCGTTGAACTGGGTGTTGTTGAAGATGTTGATCACCTCGAAGCGGACCATGACCTGCTTGGTGCCGCCCAGCGGCTCGACCTTCTGGAACGCCACGTCGATCTGTGTCTTGAACGGCGTCCGCATCTCAGTTTCCGTGCGCGGAGCGTTGCCGAGGGTGAACGCGGGAGCCGTCGACCACGCGGCGGGGTTGAACCAATTGGCGATGCAGCCGCACGAGGGATCGTAATGGCTGTCCGTGTTGCCCGAGGTCGCCGGGCTGGTGCCGGTCAAGTTGGGCCGTTGCAGGCGCGTGAAGATGCCGGTGGTGTTGCTGGACTGGATGATGGCCGCCGGGAAGCCACTCTGGAAGTACCCCGTGCCCGTGATCGCCCAGCCGCCGAAGAGGACGCGAGCGATCCCCGGCTCGGACAGATGCTTCTTGCCCTTGCCGAAGGGCAGCTCCCCGGTCAGCGCGAAGTTGAGCCGGTGCGGCTGCTCCGTGATCGAGTGGGCGTACTCGGCCTCGACGTCGTAGCTGTTGAGGGGCCGGTTGCGGTCGCCGCTGTTGTTGCTGAACTGGTTCAGCTCGCCGAAGATGTTGTTCTGATTGCTGCTCCAGGTGTAGTTGATACGGCCGCCCCAGCCGTTCACGATGGGCCGCTCCAGCCTCACGACCACCGAGTGGTACCGGGCCTTGCCGCCGCTGACCTGGGCCGCCAGCAGGTCGCCGAACTGCGGATAGGGTCGCAGAAGCTGGCGACGGGTGATGGTCTGCTGGTTCGCGAAGTTGCCGAAGACGGGGTTGCCGTAGAACGGATTCGGCAGCTGGTCGAGCAGGGCGGAGCCCAGGCTCAGGTACTTCGGGTCGAGCTGGTTGATGTTCAGCGTGGCGTTGTCGTTGCCGCCCAGGCCGAGACGCCGGGAGGTCGCGCCGATGTAGCCGATCCCCGCCACGATCCGGCCGGGCAGCTCGTGCTGGAGGTCGAGGGAGTATTGGTGGACGTAGGCGGACTTGCGGAACTGATCGTTGAACTGCACCGTTCCCCCGGCGCCGGTCAGGATGCCGCCGGCGCTGCCGGTCGGTCGGTTGATGCCGTTCGGGAAGGGATTCACGATGCTGCACCCGGCGCAGGGCGTCAGGCCACCGTCCGTGGTGGCCACCATGTCGGTCGTCTGCGTGAAGCCGCGCGTGCCCAGGCCGGCGCTGCTGATGCCCGCGTACTGATGCGGCGCCCAGAAGAGGCCGTAACCTCCCCGCAGCACCGTCTTGGGGCCTATCGACCAGGCGAAGCCCGCCCGCGGACCGAACTTCGCCTTGGACGGGTCGCTCTGGTGGGTGGGATAGCCGTCGACCCCGGCATACATGAGGCCGCCCTTGAGGTTCAAGCCCGGCACCTGTACCGGCCAGGACCGGTCACGGTCGAAGCCCACCGTGAGCTGGCGGTTGACTTCCTGCAGGCCCTGCTCGAACTCGTAACGCACTCCGAGGTTGAGCGTCAGGTCGGGGTTGACCCTGAAGTCGTCCTGGACGTAGCCCGCGTAGTAATTGATGTAGGCGTTGATGGGCGCCGACACGGGGATGTTCCCGCTCGAGGGGTACCCGAGCAGGAACGCCGCCAGCGCGTAGGGGTCGCTGTTGTCGGCGTTCAGGGGATCGGCGCTGGTGAACTGGCCGTCGAAGAAGTAGCTTCCGCTCGACTGGCCGGGATTGAAGTTCTTGACCCCGATCTTGCGGTAGGACGCGCCGAACTTGGCGGTGTGGCGGCCCCACAGCTTCGACACCGAGGCGTTGGCGTCCCAGGAGTAGTAGGTGATGTTGTTGATGGGGCGCTCGCCGAACATGTAGCCGTTGTAGTCCGTGCCGTACGAACCGATGGCGAAGTACGGGAACTTCTTGACGGGAACCTCGCCGACGAAGCTCGGCGAGAAGCCGAGGGTGCCGGGGTCGAACCCCGCGACCGGCACGCAGTCGTCGGCGAAGCTGGTGTAGCCGAAGCGCACGTGGGCGGCGGTGGTGGCGTTGGGCGTGATGGTGTTGTTGATCGCCACCGCGTGCACCGTGCGGTACAGGGCTCCGTCACCCGGGTCGGCATGGTTGGCGCCGATCTCCTGGGTCTTGCCGTCCTTGAGGTAGGAACGAGGCTGAGGCTCGACGGAGTGGTAATACGCATACATCGCCGAAGTACGGAACTTCTCGCTCCAGATCTGGTCGAGCTTGCCGGTGGCCGTCCGGGAACGGTCCACGAGCTCCGAGCTGGCGGGGCCCGCCTGCGGCCAGTACTGGCGCATGGCTTTGGCCACCGGGCTGATGCGGTCGGCCGGGATCCGGTTGCCCGCGAACGGCGTCCGGATGAACTGCCCGGGCTTGCTCGGGTCGGGCCGCGTGGACAGCGGGTCGTAGATGGTGACGCCGCTCTGGGAGAAGTCCCCGTCCAGCTCCCGGCTGTTCGGAGCCCTGACCACGGAGTCGTCGATGGTGTCGGTCTTGTAGCCCTCGATCGACGCCCAGAAGAAGGTCTTGTTCTTGACGATCGGACCGCCGATCGAGCCCGCGTACAGGTAGAAGTAGGTGTCGGGCTTCTCGCAGGACCCCGTGCCCAGCTCGCAGGCTTTGCGGGCGAAGTAGGAGAGGGACCGCGTCTTGGCCGGCCGGTTCTGCCCTAGGAGACTCCCGTGCCAGGCATTCGCGCCCGACTTGCCGGTCATGTTGAAGACGCCGCCGCCGGTGCGCCCCATCTCCGCGTCGTAGGTGGTGACCTGGACCTTGACTTCTTCCACCGCCTCGAGCGATGGGATGACGACGGCGCGGTTCCGGATGTCGACGATCGAGACGCCGTCGAGCGTGTAGTTGTTTCCGCGCCGCGGTCCGCCTCCGAGCTGGAGCAGAGAGGAGTTCGTTTGGTCCTGCTGCCGCACGAACTGCGGGTCGCCCGTGTGGGTGACCCCTGGCGTGATGGTCGCCAGGAAGAACGGGTTGCGGCCCGCCGTGGGCAGGGTCTGGATCGTCTTCTCGTCGAGGGTGCTGCCCACCGAGGCGTTCGAGGTCTCGAGGGCCACCCCCCCGGCCTCGACCGTGATCTGTTCCGCGAGAGCGCCCACCTCGAGCGTGAGGTCCATGGTGATGAACTGCTGGGTGCCGATGCGGACCCCCTTGTGCTCGATCGCCTTGAAGCCCTGCTTCGAGGCCCTGACCGTGTAGGTTCCGGGCTCGACTTGGACGAACGCATACTCGCCGGCGCTGTTCGTGGTGGAGGTTCGGCTTGCGCCGTTCGCTTCGTTGAGCAGCGTCAACTGGGCGCCTTGCACCACTCCGCCCGATTCACGCACGGCGCCGCGCAGGCCGCCGTGATACGTCTGAGCCAGCAAGGGCACGGCGGTGGCCAGCACCGCCCAGCCCACCATGAGCCCGTTCCGCCACCTCGCCATAGGCACCCCCTCCGAGATGTCGGGCCCAGATAGGCCCCGCCATCCGCAAGCCCCAGCGTTGCTGGAGCCGACGTCAAATACCGTCACGCCGTGAATAGTTAGGCTCTTTTACGACCTTGGGAGCTTCAGGTCAAGCCATTTTTTCGCGATATACTCCGTCGCTGTCCTCGATTCCTCATTCCGCGCTCAGAAGGCAGCTCGGACTCGCGGCCGTGGTCGCGGTGGTGATGGGCGACATGCTCGGCTCGGGCGTCTTCTTCACCCCGGGCGAGCTGGCCGCGGTCGCCGAGGCGCCCTGGCAGGTCTACTTCTTCTGGGGCCTGTGCGGAATGATCACGCTTTGCGGGGCCTTGACCCTGGCGGAGCTCACGAGCCTGCTGCCCCGCGCGGGCGCCAGCTATCACATCATCCGCGAAGGCTTCGGGCCCTTCTGGGCCTTCCTCAAGATCTGGATCGAGATGTGGGTGAGCGGCCCCGGGTCGGTGGCGGGGCTGGCGGTGGTGCTGGGCGAGTTCGTGGTGCGGCTGCTGGGAGATCGGCCCATGGTGTCCGCCCCCGCCTGGGGCGCTTTGGCCATCACCGCCTTCGCCGCCATCAACCTGCTGGGAATCCAGTGGGGAGGGGGGGCCCAGGTCGCCTTGACCTCGATCAAGCTCGTCGGGCTGCTCTTCCTCGTCGGCGGCAGCCTGCTGCTCACCGACGCCGTCGGCTCTCCGGGCGGGCCGGCGGCGGCCGGCGGCGCCAGCCTCCTCGGCCTCGTGCAACTGGTGGGACTCGGAGTGGCGGCCGTCCTGTTCAGCTACGACGGCTGGGTGGACGTGACCCACGTGGCGGGCGAGGTGTCCGAGCCCCGCAAGCACCTGCCCCTCGGCCTGGGGCTCGGCGTCCTGGGCGTCACCCTCCTCTACCTGATCGTCAACCACGCGTACCTGCGAGTGGTTCCCCTCGAGGCGATGCGGGCGGCCCCCAATACGGTGGCCACCACGGTGGCCCTCGCGGCCTTCGGACCCGCGGGGGGCCAGGTCCTGAACGGCCTCGTGATGGTGTCCATCCTGGGCGCGCTCGGGGGCCTGGTGATGACCCTGCCCCGGCTCTACTACGCGGCCGCCGCGCAGTACGCCCAGCCGACCGCGGGCCGCCCGTCGAATCCCTTCTTTCGCGCGCTCTCCCGGGTCTCGCCCAAGGGCGTGCCCGCCGGCTCCGTGCTCTTCTCCGCGGCCTTCTCCATCGCGGCCCTCTTCCTCTTCGGCACCTTTCGCCGCCTCGTGACCTTCTTCGTGGTTCCCGTTCACGTCGTGAACATCCTGATGGTGGCCTCGGTGTTTCGCCTGAGACGCGGCGCGCCTCCGACGGACGCCCACTTCCTCACCCCCGGCTACCCCTTCGTGCCCGCGGTGTACATCCTGGTGCTCCTGCTTTTCCTGCTGAGCGCGGTCGTCTATAACCCTGCGGACACCCTGATCGGAGTGGCCATGACCTCGACCGGGATTCCCGTATACCTGTGGATCCACAGGAGCCCGCGCCCGTGACCGGCTTCGGCGTCCGCACGGCCTACGGCAGCCTGAAGCGGGTGGTCATGCATCGACCCGGCCCTGAGCTGGACCGGGTCACGGCCGAGACCCTGAAGGAGTTCAACTTCGAGCGGCCCGTCCACCGCGAGAGCTTCGTCGCCGACTACGACGCCATGTTGCGGCTCTTCCGGGGCCACGGGGTCGAGACCCTGCTTCTCCGCGAGATCCTGGCCGGGGACCAGGACGCTCTCGGCTACCTGGACCATCGGCCGAACATGACCTACACGCGGGACCTGGCCGCGGTCTTCTCGCGGGGAGCCGTTCTCATGGGACCCTGGCTCAAGGGACGCCGGGGCGATCAACACATGATGGCCCGGGCCTTCCAGCGCCTCGGAGTGCCGATCCTGGGAGCCATCGAGCCGCCGGGCTACCTGGAAGGGGGGGGCGTCACCCTCATCGGCGAGGACACCGCAGTGGCGTCGCTCTGCGATCGCGCGAACGAGGAGGGCACCCGGGCCCTCCGCGAGATCCTCCTCGGAAAGGACGTCCGGTACTTCCTCGAGGTCCCACTGCCCTTCGGGCACATCCACATCGACGGCATCTTCATGGTGCTCGACGAGAAGCTCTGCCTGATCCACGAGGACGCGTTCCGCGTCTTCCCCTGCCGGCTCTACGAGGCCGGGAGGGCGGAGCCTCGCCACGTCCTGTTCCGGGAGTTCCTGGACCGGCGCGGGTTCACCTGCATCCCCATCACCGACGAAGAGCGCCTGGGTGGCCATCTCAACGTCGTGGTCACGGAGCGCTCGCGGAAGGCGGTGGGTTTCGCGCAAGCCGTCCGGGTAGGGGCGGAGATGGCCCGCCACGGTTGGGAGCTCGCGACCTTCCCGTCGGACGAGCTCTTCATGGGAAAGGGCGGCGCCCACTGCATGACCTGTCCGCTCCGGGTGGGCTGATTACTTGCATATTTGAAGTACGGGTACAATAATCCAGGTTGTGAGATTCATCCCTCGAATCCAGTCGGAGCGCCTCGCCCGGCTCCTTCGGTCGTTCCCGGCCGTGCTCCTCGTGGGCCCCCGCCAGAGCGGCAAGAGCACGCTGGCCCGGCACGCCCTGCCCGGGTGGACGCACCTCGACCTCGAGCGACCCCTCGACTTCGATGCGCTCGCCGCGGACGTCGAGGGCTTCCTCGAGGCCAACCCCCGCTCGCTCGTCATCGACGAGGCGCAGCGCCTTCCGGAGCTCTTCCCGGCCCTGCGGCACCGCATCGACCGCGGACGCGGGCGGGGACGCTTCGTCCTGCTCGGCTCGGCGAGCCCTGCGCTCACGCGCTCGATCTCCGAGTCGTTGGCGGGCCGAGTGGGTATCGTGGAGCTGACGCCGTTCCTTTCCACGGAGCTCGCAGGTACACGCCGGGAGGTGGACCGCTGGTTCTGGGGCGGCTTTCCGCCGGTCCACGCGCTCCGTGACGCACGCCCCAGGACCGAGTGGCTCGCTGCCTACGTCTCGACCCTCCTCGAGCGTGACCTCCCCGCCCTCGGCATCGGGCTGCCGGCCCGGCGCCTGCGCACGCTCTGGACGATGCTCACCCACGTTCACGGCAGCCTGCTCAACGTCTCGGACCTGGCACGCTCCCTCGGCGTCTCCTCGCATACGGTCACGGGCGACCTGGATGTCCTGGAGGGCGCGTTCATGATCCGCCGCCTGCCCCCCTTCTTCGCGAACGTCCAGAAGCGGCTCACGAAGAGCCCGAAGCTGTACGTGCGCGACACGGGGCTGCTTCACCACCTCGCGGGGCTCCGGCGGCCCCGCGAGCTCGCGACCTGGCCGCGCCGCGGCAGCTCCTTCGAGGGCCTGGTGATCGAGGAACTGGCGGCGCTCGCCCAGCGTCGGCTCGTCCGTCCCGAGCTGTTCTTCTGGCGCACCCACGCCGGGGCCGAGGTCGACCTCCTCATCGTCGAGGGGAGGCGGATCCTGCCCATCGAGATCAAGCTCGGGGCCTCGGTGGACCAGTACTCCCTGGCCGGCCTGCGGCAGTGCATGAAGGATCTCGGCCTGCGGCGGGGGTTCGTCGTCACCACCGCCCGCGAGGGTCGCCGGCTCTCCCCCGGCGTCGAGGTCGTTCCCTGGGACCACATCGCCTCGGGACAGGTCGACTTGTTCTGACAGGACGCGCCTCGGCGTAGAATCTTCGCTCTCACGAGGACTCATGGCGACAGATGCCAGCAAACGGTGGATCGCGTTCTTCGCCTGGGGGCTCGGCAGCGCCCCATGGCTGGTCGCGATTCCCGCGCATCCACCGCCGGCGCCGGCCGACCTCCTCCTGGTCAATGGCCGGGTCTACACGTTCTCCTGGGGCGAGGCCTCCCGAGAGGGGACGCCCGCGGGCGACGCGCCGTTCTCCGCCGCCGGTTGGCGGCCCGATGCCGAGGCGGTGGCCATGCGGGGCGACCGCATCGTCTTCGTGGGCCGCACGCGCGAGGCCCAGGCCTACCGGGGTCCGAGAACGCGGGTCCTGGACATCGCGGGGGCAACGGTCCTGCCCGGGCTCGTCGACTCCCACACTCACGTGGCGGGCCTCGGCGAAAGGGCCAGCCAGGTGGACCTGACGGGTGTCAAGACCGAGGAGGAAGCGGTCGCCCTCGTGGCCGCGCGAGCGCGCGCCCTTCCCAGGGGCGAATGGATCGTGGGGCGCGGTTGGGACGAGGGGGCCTGGGCCAACCACTATCCCGGCCTCGCGCTGCTGAGCGAGAACGTGCCGGACCACCCGGTCTACCTGGCCAGCCTTCACACCTTTGCCGGATGGGGCAACCGCCTCGCGCTCGAGCGCGCGGGCATCACGCGGAGCACGAGGTCGCCCGAGGGAGGCGAGATCCTCAAGGACAAGGACGGCAACCCCACGGGCATCCTGCTCGACCGCGCGGTGCCGCTGCTCTCCGCGGCCGTCCCGCCTCCGAGCGAAGAGCGCTTCAAGTCCTACGTCCTCGCCGGCCTGAAGAGGATGGCCCGGGACGGCTACGTGGCGATCCACGAAGCGGGCGCGGACCGCGGGCTCATGAAGGCGTTCCAGGATCTCGACGCAGAAGGCAAGCTGCCGGTGCGGGTCTACGCCATGCTGTCGGTGCGCGACGAAAGGCTCTCGCGAGAGTGGCTGGCGCGCGGCCCCGAGGTGGCGAACGACCGCCGGCTCGTCACGCGCTCGGTCAAGGCCTTCTATGACGGGGCTCTCGGCTCGCGCGGGGCGCGCCTCCTCGAAGACTACGCGGACCGGCCGGGACATCGCGGCCTGAGCGGCGACCAGTACGGCTTCGACCAGAAGCTCGTGGCCAACCTGATGAAGGCCGGCTTCCAGGTCGCCATCCATGCCATAGGCGACGCCGGCAACCGGGAGACCCTGGACTTCATCGAGTCGGTGCTCAAGGAGCGACCCGACGCGCGGGCGTTGCGCCCCCGGATCGAGCACGCCCAGGTGATCCATCCCGACGACGTCCCGCGCTTCGCCCGGCTGGGGGTGATCGCGTCCATGGAGCCTCCCCACTGCGTCGAGGACAAGACCTGGGCCGAAGACCGCCTCGGCCCGGTCCGGGTGAAGGGGGCCTACGCGTGGCGCACGCTGCGCCGTGCCGGCGCGCGGCTCGCCCTGAACTCCGACCTCACGGGCTCCGACCACGACGTCTTCTATGGCCTCCATGCCGCGATCACCCGGCGCGACAAGAAGCTCGAGCCCGCGGGCGGCTGGCATCCCGAGGAGCGCCTCACCCCCGAGGAGGCGGTGCGCGGCTACACCACCTGGAACGCCTACGCGGCGTTCTGGGAGAGAGAGTCCGGCGTGCTCGCTCCCGGGCGTTGGGCGGACATCACCGTGATGGACAGGGACCCGCTGGTCCTGGGCACGACCGACCCCGGGAAGCTCCTCGGCGGGAAGATCGTCGCGACGATCGTCGGCGGCAAGGTGGCCTACGAAGGGGGGCCGCGTGGGGAGAGGTGACTCGGTGGACATCTGGGCGCTGAGCGACCTCTGCACTCCGTGGTGCGTTCACGTGGTGGCCACCCTCCGGATCGCCGACCACATCGCCGCGGGGATCACCCGGATCGATGACTTGGCCGTAGCGTCAGGCTCCAACTCCGATTCCCTGCACAGGGTGCTGAGGCACCTCGTCGCGAAAGGCGTGTTCGAGGAGCCGACGCCCGGTCGGTTCGCGCTGAACGAGCCGGCTCGCGCGCTGCTGGACCCGCCCGCACGGTTCGCCCTCGATCTCGACGCCTTCGGCGGCCGCATGGCGCACGCGTGGGGCAGCCTGCTCAGTGCCGTGAGGACCGGCGAGCCGGCCTATGACGAGGTCTTCGGCCGCCCCTTCTGGGAGGACCTTCAAGCCCATCCGGACATCGCCGCGAGCTTCGACGCGTTGATGGGGCCGGCCGGGCACGGCGCTCCCGACCCGGAGGTGCTGGTCACCGGCGGGTGGGAATCGGTCCGCACGGTGGTCGACGTCGGCGGGGGTACGGGATCGCTCCTGGCGGAAGTCCTCCGTGCCCGGCCCACGGTGCGGGGCACGTTGGTCGATCTCCCGCAGACGGTCGCTCGATCCGGTGAGATCTTTCAGTCGGCGGGCGTGGCCAAGCGTGTCACCATGGTCGGGCAGAGCTTCTTCGACCCGCTACCTGGCGGGGCCGATCTGTACCTGCTCAAGAGCGTGCTCAGCGACTGGCCCGATCGCGAGGCGACGGCCGTCCTGAAGCGCTGCGGCGAGGCCGCGCGTCCGGCCGGTCGCGTCGTCGTCCTCAACGGCGTCTCGCCCGACGGGCCCGGCGGCCCGGCCCCCGCATTGCTGATGATGGTGCTGGTGGGAGGGAAGGAGCGGAGCCTGGAGGAGTTCCGCGAACTGGCTCGCGCGGCCGGGTTGGAAGTGCAGGCCGCCGAGCGCCAGCCGTCGGGCCGCTTTGTCGTGGAGTGCCGCCCGATCAGCCGCGCGGCGGGCCTGACATGAATCGGAGAGCCTTCCTCGGCCAGACGGGCAAGACGCTCGCGCTGGCCCTGGCCGCCCGGGCCTCCGCGGGAGCGGAGGTTGCCGGCTCGAATCGCCAGGTGCTCGTGCTGGGGGCGGGCCTCGCTGGCCTCGCGGCCGCCTATGAGCTCCAGAAGGCCGGATACGCGGTGACCGTGCTGGAGGCCCGCTCGCGCCCGGGGGGCCGGGTCCTCACCTGTCGCGATCCCTTTGCCGATGGCCTCTACGCGGAGATGGGCGCCGAGTACGTGGACGCGACCGACGAGTACGATCACCGATACTGCAAGGAGCTGGGCCTCAAGGTCATGACCGCCAGGCTCTACGACGCGATCTTCGTGCGCGGCCAGAGGCTCCGGATGGCCCCGTTCAAGCAGAACAAGGAGAAGCTCCCCTACGCGGGCACCGAGGGAGGGCGGCTCTTCGGACAGGAGGCCCGGTACCTGCAGCGCCTGCTGAAGCTCATCCCGGACCCGGAGAAGCTGCCCCCCGAGATCCTGAAGCTCGACAACCTGTCGGTGGCCGAGCTGCTGCTGCAGGAAGGCGCCCCGGAGGACATCGTCGCCCTGTACACGTACACCCAGGCCACCGAGTCCACGGCCCGGCCGCACGAGATGTCGGCCCTGGCCATGGTGCGCAGCCACCGTCGGAGCTTCAGCGAGGACACCGACGAAGGACGGATCCTGGGCGGGAACGACCAGCTTCCCAAGGCGCTGGCCCGGGCCCTCTCGGGCCAGATCCTGTACGACCGGCCCGTGCGCCGGATCGCCCACGACCGGGACGGGGCCGAAGTCTGGTTCGACGAGGGGGGCGGGGTCCGCTCCCTTCGGGCGCCGCGCCTCCTGATCGCCATTCCCTTCAAGGTGCTTCGCGACCTCGAGATCACGCCGGCCTTCTCCCTTGCCAAGATGAAGTGCATCCAGACCCTCGCCTACGGCCAGGTCATGAAGATCGCCATGCAGTACGCCCGCCGCTTCTGGGACGAGCCGGGGAGCCTCGGTCAGCGCGTGTTCACCGACACCATGCTGCGCCGCGTCTACCACTTCTCGATCGACCAGCCCGGGCCGCGCGGCATCCTCATGAGCTTCACCTCGGGGGCCGACGCGGAGAAGATCGGCCGCATGCCCGATGCGGAGCGCAAGCGCGTTGCCCTGGAGGAGACGACGCGCATCTGGCCGGAAGCCCCGCGGCACTGGGAAGGCGCGGCGGTCAAGTACTGGAACGAGGACCCCTGGATCCGGGGCAGCTATTCCTTCAACGGCGTGGGGCAGGCGCGCGACTTCCTGGAGGTCGCCCGCGCCCCCGAGGGACGGGTGCACTTCGCGGGAGAGCACACCTCCGTCCATCGGGCGTCCATGAACGGAGCGCTCGAGTCCGGCGTGCGGGCCGCCGACGAGATCCGGAAGGCCGAGGGAGGGGCCTGAACGAGCGTGCGCCGACTCGACCGACGCGCCTTCCTCAAAGCAGCAGGAGCCGAGGCGGGCGCCCTCGCCATCGTCTCGCGCACCCAGGCCCAGCCGAGCCCGGAGGTGATCGTGATCGGCGCGGGCGCGTTCGGCGGCTGGACGGCTCTCTACCTGCGCGAGAAGGGCGCCCTGGTCACCCTGGTCGACGCGTACGGGCCCGGGAACTCCCGCGCCAGCTCGGGGGGAGAGACGCGCCAGATCCGCGCGGGCTACGAAGACCGCGAGCTCTACACGCGCTGGGTGCTCCTCGCCTTCGACCGCTGGAAGGCCCGGCAGGAGGAGTGGGGACGGAGGCTGCTCTACGAGACGGGCCGCCTGCTCCTCGCCCCCCAGTGGGACGAGAGCCTGAAGGTCACGAAGGCGGTGCTCGACAAGTACCGGGTCCCGAGTGAGGTCCTGTCGCACGACGAGCTGCGCCGCCGCTATCCGCAGATGGACCCCGAGGGGCTCGGGGTGGCGCTCTTCGAGCCCACGACCGGGGTCCTGAAGGCACGCGAAGGCTGCATCGCGGTCGCCGAGGCCTTCCAGAGGAAGGGAGGCCGGTTCCGGATCGGGAAGGCGCAGCCCGGCCGCTCGTCCGGCTCGGGCCTCCTCGACGTGGCCCTGGCCAACGGGCCGTCGCTTCCCGCGGCGACCTTCGTGTTCGCCTGCGGCCCCTGGCTTCCCAAGGTGTTCCCCGAGATCATGAAGAAGAAGCTCTTCACGCCGCGCCGCGACGTCTTCTTCTTCGGCACCCCCTCGGGGGACGACCGCTTCAGCTACCCGAACTTCCCCAACTATTCCGAGGACGCCTATCAGGGCTACTACGGGTTCCCCAGCATCGACCACCGCGGCTTCAAGGTCTGCCCCGTGGGGGAGCTGACCGCTTTCGACCCCGACACCGACGAGCGCGTGGTCTCGTCCTACCAGGTGAAGCGGGCCCGGGACTACCTCGGGCTCCGCTTCCCCGCCCTCAAGGACCAGCCCGTCGTCGAGAGCCGGGTCTGCCAGCTCGAGATGAGCGTCGACGAGCACTTCATCATCCAGAGGCACCCGGCGCTGGAGAACGTCTGGCTGGTGGGAGGAGGCTCCGGACACGGCTACAAGCACGGACCGGTCGTGGGAGAGTACGTCGCGGACCGCGTGCTCGGTCAGGACAAGAGCCCGGAGCTGGAGACAGTCTTCAGACTGAAGCCGCAGATGTTTTAGGGCAGGAGACGCGGGGCCTGTCCCCGAGCGCGGCGTTCCCTCCCCCTAGGTGGGGCGATACATCGGAATGAAGTACAGCCGGTCGAGCCAATGTCAACTCCGACGCATTCCGATGTATCGGGGAGGATAGGGTCTTTTAGACGGGATTCGTTGCGAAACGGTCAGGATTTTCGTTGAGAGCGGGCAGCAAGACGAATTGGCGGAGCTTGAGGCCAGCGATGAGCGTGAGGCGGCCGAAGGTGGTCAAGTGGTAGCGGTAGGTG
>WNGA01006387.1_pt1 | contig 43870 bp, 43 predicted proteins | sample 5400061 | NCBI WGS metagenome assembly WNGA01 (sample SAMN13153366, study PRJNA577476) | soil metagenome | isolation source: 100 cm soil or saprolite under grassland replicate 2 | place: USA:California | collected 2016-06-15 | reverse complement strand
TCGGTCGCACCATCCAATTCGGTGCAGGGCCTTCGCGGCACGCTGCCACAAGCCGGATATGGACAAGGCGACGTCGTCGCCACGCCGCTCAGAATGGCGCGCGTGGCAGCGGCCATCGCCAGCGGCGGCGCCATGCATGAGGCGCGATTGGATCCAGATGCTGCTTCGGCAAAGACGGAACGCCTATTGCCGCGAGACGAAGCCGCTCGACTCGCGCGCTACATGCGCGACGCTGTTGTCGACGGCTCCGGTCGCCGGCTCAAGGACCATCCGTATCGCATTGCGGGCAAGACAGGCACGGGAGAAGTCTCGGGGCTTCCATCGCACGCGTGGTTTGTTGGCTTCGCGCCGTATGGATCGTCAAGCCGGAAGATCGCGTTCGCCGTCATTGTGGAGAACGCGGGTTACGGCGGCCTGGCCGCCGCGCCGGTGGCCGGTGAGATTGTGAGCGCCGCAGCAGCGGTCGGGCTGATTCAGAAATAGTCCGGGCCTTCGCGCGACTGGACCGATTTACATGTAGCGCGGGACTTCAGTCCCGCGAGTCAATTTCGGTAGCGATAGCGCCATGAGCATCCTCACCAAAGCCCGCAACCTCGAATCGATCATCGCGCGCAGGTTCAACGACGCCGCCCAGCGCGTCGCACCTCTCGGCCCGCGTGAGCCGTTGGAGATCGTGCATGCGATTCTCGATGTCGTCGAAGACGAGGTGCAGCCGGCTGGCCGAGGAGCACGCGTGTTCCCGTTCAACCAACTGGAGATCTCGGTCCTCGCGTCCTCGCGAGAGGCGCGCGCGCGGCTCGAAGCCGTCTTCGAGGAGACGCCCACGTTGCGCGACAGGATTGTCGAGCGCCTTCGCGCTGCCGATTGTGAGGCCGTGCATCTGACGGCGAGCGTCGCATATGTCTCCGAGCCCGCCGTGGGTTGGATGAACCCGCAGTTTCATGTCGAATTCGCGCGTGCCGCGCACGTCACTCCGGTCGAGATCCCCACGCGAACACGACGCCCGATCGAGCTCGCTGTTGTCTGCGGCACTGCGGATGCCGCGACGTACTCGTTCGTCCACACGCGAGTCGATCTCGGACGATGTGCGGAGGTCCGAGACCACCGCCACCGCCTGATCAGAACCAACCACGTGGCCTTTGCCGACGAGGGCACAGGCGTCAACGAATCGGTATCCCGGTGCCACGCGCACATCGACTACGACGACAACACCGGCGACTACCGCATCCATGACGACCGCAGCGCTCACGGAACCGGTGTGGTGAGAAACGGGCGGACGATCGGTGTCGCGCCCGGATCGCGCGGCGTCCGTCTACAGTCGGGCGACGAGATCGTCCTTGGAGAAGCGCGCCTGCGAGTGACCTTGACGGCACCGCCACATGGGATTTGACTTTGTGCACAGTGTGCACAAAACTGGAGTCATGACTTCGGCGTATGTCTCAGGACGGGTGCCCGCACGTTACGAGCGGTTGGTCGCCAAGCAGGCGCGCGCAGCCAAAACCTCAAAGAGCGACCTCGTCGCACGCTACGTCATCGAAAAAAGTATCGAGAACGAGTTCCCTGGCGTCTCATTCCGCAACTCCCTTTCGGGCCGTGAAGCGTACCTGACCGGCCATCGCGTGGCCGTGTGGGAAGTCTTGTCCGTGTACGACGAAACCAAGTCGGTGGACAGGACCGCCCGCCACTTCCGCTGGCCGCGCGCGCTCGTCAAGCGGGCTTTGGCCTACGCCAAAGCCTTTCCCGAGGAAATCGGCAGCTCACGTGAGGGAGAAACGGATACAGCCGCGGCTGCTGGCTGACGAGAACACATCTCATCGTCTCGTGGCGGCCTGCCGGCAGTTGGCCCACGAGTTTCCGATCACTCACATTGCCAGCTGGCGGGACGGATCGTGGCTTGGCCTGGACGATTCGGCACTGTTAATCGCGTGCGCCGAATACGCGTTGGTGCTTGTTGCCTTTGATCGCGCGACCCTTCCGTGGCATGCCGGTCAAGTTCTTCGCGCGGGCGAGAGTCATGGTGGTCTCGTGCTGTTCCGCCGCAGTGTTCGCAGTATCGACTATGGCCACCAAGCTCGCCTATTGACGAGTTTCTGGGCGGATGAAGGCGATGCCTGGAACTGGCTGAATCGGATTGTCTACCTGCCAAAGTCTCCGTGATCTCGCGATCGGCGCGCCGCTTGCGACTGTCCGCGAACTCGAGTTGCCCAATTCGTGATCGCCGCCGTAGACTAGCAAGCGCTTGATGAAGGAGGTTGATATGAAGCGGCTTGTAGTGTTGACCGTCGCGCTGGTGTTTGCCGTCGCAGCCGGTGCGGCAGCTGGGCAGAAGCCTACGGGGAAGACGAAGACAACCAATGGCGTCGTGAAGAGCGTGTCTGGCTCATCCTTAACGATCACGTCGGGCAAGAACGACATGACCTTCGACATCGACAACAGCACCAAGGTCGTGGCGAAAGGAGCTGGAACGAAGGCGGCGGCAGCGAAGCAGGAAGGTAAGGGTTTGGCCATCACCGACGCTGTCAAGGAGAAGGATCAGGTGACGGTCGTGTATCACGACATGGGCGGTGGAAAGATGCACGCGGCGTCGGTTCGCGTGCGGAAGTAACGCGGAGAAATGGCGAGTTGTCCGCCGGCACTCAACTGCCACTGTTGCGCGTGTTGCAGCAGCGGCATCAAGTGGTCGACGGACAACCGCACCCATTCGTATCGACAGCGCGGGATGACCGTCCCGCATCGCGACCTCCGCACCAGAAGCACCGGTGACACCGGAGGCTGACCCGCCCCTACACGTACTCGACCGACCACCTCACATCCACTCCGTAGTGGAAATCGTCGCCGTCGGTCGCGATCGCACAGTCCATCAGGAGCGTCTGGTTCACGACCTTCTCGATCAAACGGCCGGCGGGAAAAAAGAGCTGCTTATCCTTCGACCACGCGCCCTCGTCCGATTCGAGGGCCCCGTCGTGTTCAACGCCGCGGGAGCTGACAAACACCCTGGCCTGTTCCGGCGAGACAGCCTCCGGCTGGCCGACGTGAGCGTAGCCGAGGGGATAGGGCCGATCGGTTTCGTTCCAGTCGTCGATGTCGGCCGTGGGTCGATAAAACTGTGCGATCGACGTCCGCTGCGGCTGGCTGCCGGAGTAGACCTCGAACCAAAACTCGCCCTCGCCGTAACTGAGGGAATCCCCATCGTTGTAGATGTGCATCGCCGGAAACTCGACCGTCAGCTTGCGGAGAAGGGTCGTGAACGTCTCCTGGCGCACGTCCCAGTTCCCATTCGCGTCGGTGACGATGACGGCGAAGAAATACAGGTTGCCTGGCAGCAGGGGATTCAGCTCCACTTTGTGATCGTTGCTGACCACCGGACCCGTGCCGGGCGCTGTCAGGGGCACCGTCGGCGCGCCGTCGGTCTCCTTGAAATGCGGCAGGCCGTTGACATCGAGCGTGGAGGGCATGCGGCTCACGCCGATTTCGACGATCCGGGTGGGCACGTTGGTGTGGATCTGGTGCGAATACCACGTCCCGCCAAACGCGCGGTTCTCGTCGGTGATGAGCTGCGCCCTCAACGTCCGCCTCGTCTCCCAGACCGAGGCGCACATGCGGATTGATGGGCGACCAGGCGCCGCTGTCGTAGCGCTCCCACAACTCCTGCTCGCGCTGTTTTTCGTACTTGAGTCCCGTGCTGCCCTTGGTTTGCCCCGCGGTCTTGTCCACGATGATCGGACTGGGCGCTGCCGTCACATTCGCCATGAATTCACCTCGCGAACCCGTTCCCGATCGATGTCTCTATCGGGATTTCCGTTTTGAAATCGCATGACTGGAAACGCGGTGTCCCCAGCACGTGCGGGATTGTGGCGGATCCGCCCCTCGGAATCTGTGCAATGTTGCACACCTGAAGTCCTTTCGCTTGACAGCTGCGCGGGCTTCCCCTAAGAATCGCCCGAACCTCGAAGTTATTGCCGTAGTACGAGCGGTCCGAGCGCGTGAGAGCGAGGTGTGCCATGAAGCCACGCGGGCTCCCTCAAATCGATCTGAAGGTCCAGCCTGCATCGCCTCAGGTCAAACCCGGTGGGTCGCTCACATTCTCCTGGTCCGCGTGCAACGCGGACAGACTCTTCATCGCCCAAGGGCCGCCGGGTCTGAGACGGCACACAGGTGTCGCTTGGGTTGGCGTCGACCGGAAAGGCAGGGAAGCTCCAACTCGCGGCGAGCTCACCGTCACGCCGAGCTCCAACACGGTCTACACCTTCGCGGCCCGCGGCCAGAATGGGCGCCAGTCACAAAGCGTCCACATCGACGTGGTCTCACCTCGGGCGAAGCCGAAGCCGACGATCTGGTGTCAGCAGTGGGAGCGCCTTCCTCCTGATTTCCGCCGACGCTTCGAAGAGGGTGCCAGCCGCTGGGCCGAGTGTTTCGGACGTGACGCCAGCGTCAGCTTCTCGGCCGCAGATCGCGTGTTGTACACGGACGAGAATACGACCCTCGAATGGGACATCGCCTGTTCGGATTGCGCAGAGATGTCGGAAGGCGGTACGTCGGTCGTCCTCGTTGCTGATGCGACGCAGGACTCCGGCACGCGCATCGCCCATGAAGTGGGCTGGGGCAGCGAGCCGCTGGTTTGCTCGCTCGACATGAACGGCCGCAGCACCATCAGCGCCCTCACACCTGGCCAGTATCGTTGGAGTATCTCTGCGAACGCGGTTTGGGGAAGCGCCGCTGGCGCCAGCGCCCACGTCGCGTCTATTCCGCGCGCGAACATCGAGGGCGCGAACGCGGAGCGCGCGAGCGAGATCGAGCGAACCATCAAGACGATGGCGGCGGATCTGTTGAACGGCTGTATTCGCGATGCGTCGGCGTTGGATGACGACATAGCAGCATTCCGCGACGGCTGGCTGAACCGGTTCAGCTTCTGGGCGCGACTGCTGGCCGAGATTGAGAACCTCAATCTCATCACCATTCAATGTGAGGACGTCGCCGAGCCACGCACCGGATCTACTTTTTGTTCTGCTACACGAGTTGATCCACAAATGCGGGTTCCATGGCGATCTCGAGGCGTTCTACAGGCCCGAGGAGATCGAAATCCAGGCGATGCAGCTCACGATGGCGTGTGTGGGATGATGCGACCGCTCGTCAGGAACCGCTGATAGCTCACGTAGTCCGTCGTCGTCCGCAGCCGCGGTGTGCCTGATCCGCGCGTGACGCGAATCGACGACATGGAACTAGGCAACACGAGCGTTTCATCGGGGTTTGTGAACGGCACCTGTTTGAACCTGATCTCGGTGTCCCACCGTTCCATCGTCCAACTGGTCGGACCGGACGATCGGCGGAGCAGTTTTTTGGGCAGCGGGATCTCCACCATTCCACTGAGCCGCTGGTCCAGCCGGAGCACGTCGAACGTCTCAGCGTCGATCCAGATGCGGCCTCGTACGCCGCCTTCGAGATCGAAGCTGACACAATCCTCACGACCTTCGACGAGACGGGTCTTGACGGTTACGTCGGTGATCACGCGATAGTCCAGCAGAATGGCGGGACGGCGATCCACGCGAGCTTGTCCGGCCAGCTCGAATGTGTAGTCCGCACGCTGGCTGCGGAGTAGCAGCGACAACGGCTGCGGTTCCTGTGTTTGCTGTTCCGGCGCCGTGCAGTTGTTCCAGTCATTGACGCGGGGCTTGTGACCGTTGACGCGAAGCACTTGTCGCAACATGTGCGCGTCGGGCGGCGGCGCGCCGTCGGGCGCCGGCGCCCACGACAGACGCAACTCCGATTCGACCGTTCTGCCAATTCCGTCGCTCGACCAGCCAGCGGTGAGAGGCTGAAGCCGAACCATTTCGAGGCAAACGATGCTTTGCGCGCGCGCGAAATAACGTTCCACCCGCTCGCCGGCACGCTGCAACACTGTGGCGAGCGTTGTCGTCCGGTCCGGTTCGTCCGCCGCGACCATCACGACGGTGGCCAGACTCATGGCGATGCCCAAGCTTCGCATCGCGCGGATTATGCCACCTGATTAGCGGTGTGTATCACCTGTATCGCGAGCAACCTGCCGAGCGGCGACAGCGGCCGGATTGGAGCGTACGACGTCTCATTATTAACGGCCGCCGTTCCGATTGGCCGCCATTTATGGCAGCATCTTTTTTTGAGTGCTCGAATTGGCAACCAACTTCCGTCGCGCGGCATCATTGGGTGCATAAAGGGACCATAATGAAACGACTGCTCATTGCTGTCTGGGTGTTGCTGGCATTTGCCGCCGGCATTGCCGCGGAGCGACTGGCCAACGGCGTCACCATGCGTGGCAAGGTCATGGATGCGAACACGATTGCCGAAGCGATCGAGTACTGGGAGGTCCGCAGCCCGACTGGTGAAAGCGTGGTGATCACCGGCCGGAACGACATGCCGATCATGAAATGGTTACGACAAGCGAAAAACCGCTCCGTCGTCGTGAGTCTCGACTTCTCGCCTGACGTGTCGGCCAGCGACGCGGCGCGATAAGAAGGCGACGGCGGTGCTGGATGAGCCTCTCTTTCCTCCGCCCAAGGGTTTGGTGCGCCCTTTCGTGATAACGCTTCTACGCGTCCTCGTTGCGGCGCTCGTGTGCGCGCTCGCGATATCTAGCGTGTCGGCGCAGCGATTTCGCCTTCCCGAGGGACCGGGCGTACCTCCGCGATTTCCTCCGCCCGATTTCAACGACGGTGGGTTCACGCACTGCAAGATCATGTATCGAAGCGTGCGGAGTGAAGCCAACGGAATGGGGTGGTCAACGGACTATCCGTTCGCCGGAATCAACTTGCTCACGCGCGTCAAGGAGTTGACCAAAACACGAGTGAGCGTTGACGAACGCGGCGACCCGAATTATTGGGTGGTTCGCCTGACCGACGACGCCTTGTTCAGCTGTCCCTTCACGATGGCGACCGACGTTGGCACGATCGAGTTCTCGCCTGAAGAAGCCGTGCGACTGCGACAGTATCTGCTGGAGGGCGGCTTTCTCTGGGTGGACGATTTCTGGGGTACGCCTGCCTGGGAACAGTGGTCGTCGGAGATGAAGAAAGTGCTGCCCGAGTACTCGATTGAAGCCGTTCCGGCGGACCACCCGATTCGCCGAACCATGTTCGAGCTTGCGCGGATCCCACAGGTGTCGAGTATCAACTTCTGGCGGCGCAGCGGTGGTATGACCTCGGAACGAGGCGCCGACAGTCCATCTTCCGACTTCCGCATGATTGCAGACGCTGATGGGCGAATCATGGTTCTCATGACCCACAACACCGACATCGGCGATTCGTGGGAGCGCGAAGGTGAGGATCCAGAGTTCTTTCTCGAGTTCTCGCCCGACGGGTACGCACTCGGCATCAACGTGGTGCTCTACGCGCTGACGCACTGACGTTGTTCAGAGGTCGTGTGTCGCTGCCGCGCCAGCGAACCAAATGCGCTGCCGGCGTGTCTCACATCGCCGCAGGGTTCCGGCCCGGCAGCCTCGCCCGCGAAATTCATGCATTGGCGCGCGCAGACGGACGTCGTGCAAGACGCCGCGGCTTTTCGCACGGGTGTCGTCAATTTCACAGGCGGCACGTTTCCCGAGCAGTTGCGTTCCGGCCAGGTCTCGGCCGATTTCATCAAGCTGTTCGGCGCGCCGATCGTCCTCGGCCGCGCCTTCACGGCCGACGAAGACCTGCCGAATGGCCCCAACGTGGCCGTGCTGGGCAACGGCACATGGGTGACTCGCTTCAACAGCGATCGGGAAGTCGTTGGAAAGACCATCTCGCTTGACGGCGAGCCGTACACGATCGTCGGTGTCCTGGGCGATTTCGACTTCGCCATCTTCGGCACGCCGCAGACGCCGCAAGTGTGGACTCCGTTCCAACTCGATCCCAACACGGCCGATCAAGGACATTTCTTGCAGGCAGGGGCGCGCCTCAAACCTGCCGTCACACTGGAGCAAGCCAAGGCGAAGCTCACCCTCTCCGCGCAAGGCTACCTGCGCCGATATCCAAATGCTCTTGGACCGAACGGCAGCTTCAGCGTCGAGACGCTGAAGGAAGTCCTCATTCGCAACGTGCGGCGATCGTTGTTCGTGCTTGTCGGCGCGGTCGCGTTCGTGTTGCTCATCGCGTGCGCTAGCGTCGCGAATCTCCTGATGGTCCGCGCCACCGGCCGGAAACGGGAGATTGCCGTGCGCGCCGCGCTAGGCGGATCGCGCGGACGCATTGCGCGCCAGCTGCTCACCGAAAGTGTGCTGCTGTCGGTTGTCGGTGGGGCGCTCGGCCTGGGCCTGGGCTCGCCGGTATTCGAGCGCTGCTCGCCGTCAACACGGCCGGCCTCCCACGCGTCGGTCTCGAGGGCAGCGCGGTGGGCCTCGACTGGCGGGTGCTGACGTTCACGCTGGCTATCTCCGCAGGAACCGGCCTCCTGTTTGGTCTCTTCCCGGCATTTCAAAGCGCGAGAACCGATTTGACGACGACGCTCAAAGAGAGCAGCGGTCGATCGGGCACCGGATTTCGCCAGAACAAGGCACGATCGATTCTCGTGATGGTGGAGGTCGCCCTCGCGCTGATTCTTCTCGTCGGCTCCGCGTTGCTGATCCGCACCGCCATCGCGCTTGGCGGCGTCGATCCCCGATTCGATTCGCACAACGTGCTCACGATGCGTATGTCGCTCACGGGCCCGCGCTTCCTGACGTCCGAGGGCGTCGAACGAGTCGTGCGGGACGGCGTCGCGCGGCTGCGCAACGTGCCCGGCGTGATCACCGCAAGCGGCACCTGCTGTGTGCCGCTCGAAGGCAGGTACGGCCTGCCATTCACGATCGTGGGGCGCCCGAATCCCACACAAGGACCGTTTCACGGCGGCGGCCAGTGGATGACGGTGTCGCCAGGCTATTTCGAGGTGTTCAAGATTCCTGTCAAACGCGGACGGACGTTCACCGACCGCGATAACAGCGCATCGGAGCGTGTGGTCATCGTCAACGAGGCGATGGCCAAGCAGTACTGGAAGGACAGCGATCCGTTGAACGATCGTCTCGTCATCGGCCGCGGCGTCATGCGCGAGTTCGCGACCGAAACGGACCGTCAGATCATCGGCGTCGTCGGCGACACACGGGATGCCGGGCTCAACACGAATCCGCAACCCGCGATGTACATCCCGCAGGCGCAAGTGCCCGACGCCGTCAACGCGCTCAACGTGCGGCTCTCTCCGATCGCGTGGGTCGTCCGTACGCAGGGCGATCCGCACCTGCTCAGCGCTGCTGTCCAGGAACAGTTGCGGCAGGCCACCGGGTTGCCGGTGACCAACGTACGGTCGATGCAGGAGGTCGTCTCGCGATCGACGTCGCGACAGCGCTTCAACATGTGGCTGATGACCGTGTTGGGGTCCTCGGCGCTGCTGCTCGCGGCAATCGGGATCTACGGGCTGATGGCGTACTCGGTGGAACAGCGGACTCAGGAGCTGGGCATCCGCCTGGCGCTTGGCGCAAGCGCGGCGCCGGTGAAGAACATGGTCGTCGCGCAAGGCCTGCGCCTGGCGCTCGTCGGCGTAGCGATCGGCCTGGCGGCGTCCTTCGGACTCGCGCGCGTGATTCAAACGCTGCTCTTTGGCGTCACGACGCGCGATCCGATGGTCTTCGGCGGCGTGCCGCTGCTGCTGGCGTTGGTGGCGTTGCTTGCGGTGTGGCTGCCGGCGCGAAAGGCAAGTCGCGTGAATCAAATCGATGCGCTCAGATATGAGTAGCAACGATTGCATTTCGGCAAGCCGCGCGCTTCGCGTCGAATGCGACGCGAAGCGACCGATGAACGTTTCTCGCGGGTGCGATCGTGATACGCGCGTTATCGCGCCGCGTTCTCCCGCAACGGCTTGCCCTTCGCGACGAAGTACGTCACGAACATCCGCGCGGGCTTGTTTTCCTCATTTCGATTGTTATGAGGAACACCCGCTGGAATGATGAAGCTCTCGCCGGCCTCGAGGACGATTGCGTTTCGGTTTTGCTGCTCGAGCACCACGCGGCCTTCGAGGATGTAGCCAACCATCTCGCCGGGGTGCGTGTGAAATCGCGTCTCGGATGTCGACGCAAATTCGGCAACCGCCGTGACCGCCTCGCGGCCCGCGGCCGACGTGTCGCTCCGTTCGAGAATCTTGAGCGGAACGCCTGGACGCTGGGCGTAAACGGCAGCGGCTGCTAACACCAGACACACTGCGACTGTTCCGATTTTCATCTCGTTGTCCTTTCGCTGGATGATAGACAGGCTGGGAGCTGTCGCTGCGCGCAGAGTACTGCCTTGCGCCCGGCAGTGTCAAAACTGTCTCACCAGCAGGCAGGTTGGCGAAAAGCGTTTGTCGCAGAACAGGAGAGCAGCAATGAATCGATGGCTAATCACATTCAATCTCGTGGCGCTCGCCGGCATCGGCCTTCTCGCCACTCAGCAACTGGAGCGGATCAATCCAAAGGGCCTGAGCACACCGCAGACCTACACGCACGTGATCAAAGCGGGGAAGTTGGTATTCATCGCCGGCCAGGTCGGGGCGACCGCCGATGGCAAGATGGCGGGTACGGGAATGAAGGAGCAGACGGAGCAGGCGCTCGAGAATCTGCGGACCGCGCTTGGTTCGCAGCGACTCGATTTCAGCCACGTGGCGAAGATCAACATCTACACCACGAGCATTGCCGACTTTCGCGCAGCCGACGTGGTCGAGGTCCGCAATCGCTTCTTTGGAGCCAATCGGCCGGCGAGCACACTCGTGCAGATTCAGCAGTTGGCAAGTCCGGAATATAAAGTGGAGATCGAGGCGATTGCGGTGGCTCCGTGAAAAAGCCGCACGCGGCTTTAGAGATTCGGCCGTGAGCGCAGGACGGCGACCAGCGCAGCGCGGTTTGGGACGCCGGTCTTCTGATAAATACGATGCAGTAGGAACTTTACTGCAGAAATAGTCTTTCCAAGTTGGTCGGCGATCTCCTGGTTCGAGAGTCCATCTGCCAGAACCATTGCCACTGCGCGTTCTGTGGCAGTCATCTTCTACAGCACCGGCGCCGCCACATCGGCCGTTTCGAGAGGCACGCCGTGCACACATCGGTCGAACTCGAGGACAAACGTCGGCTCGGTCAGACCCGCCGTGTTCGGACACGCGATCGCGATTGACGCGCTCAGCCCGGGAACCTGACAGCGGAGTACGCCGCTGTGCCGACGAAACCCTGCCGTGTCTGGATCCGCGCGTAACACCGATTGCCAGTCCTGATGCAACTCGTGGCACACCTCTTCCAGTGCGAGCGGAAGGCGCCACGCGCCAGACGGGTCCGCGGCCGGCATCACATTTCCCTGTCCGACCCAGGCGGCGCACAAGCGGAGGGCGACCGGATTCGCCTGCACGAGGCGAAGGTTCGCGTCACGAATGGCAAACCCGCGCGTTCCCTCGCGTACGGTCATTGCCATCGCGTCGCGGACGGTCGTCGCCGCTTCCCGCTCGCGCAAGCGATTCAGCGCACAGTCGATCAGCGGGTGAGTGCTCTCGAGATTCGCAACCTCTGTTTCCGAGAAGTCACTCTGGCCCTCGCCTCGGTATACGGTGGCGACGAAGACCGGCGAGTCAGCGCGCGGCTCACCCCAGAAGCAAAGCGCCACGCCATGCCGCCAGCCCTCTTTCTGCATGATCTCGCGGTAAAAAGGTGTCCTATACAGCTCTCGATCGGCACGCGGCAGGTGCCTTCGAGTGGTTAACACCTTGATACCGGGGTTTACGAGGGCGACCGGAAGGGCTGGTGTCAGGGCCATGTAGCGGTGCATGAATTCGAGGCCGGACTCGCGCCCCAGCGAGTCGCGTTGCTTCAACAGGCCGTCGCCCGTGCTTCGAAAGAACGCGGACACGAAATCGCACGGCACCGTGGCCGCGAGCACGTGAAAGGCTGCGTCGATAATCGCGTCGAGATCCTCCGCGGCAAAGAGCTCGAGCAGTTGTAGGGCAGTGACGCTCGAGCGCTCGGACGCTCGCAAAGCCTTGTTCATGGTGCTATTCGAAAGATAGCTCGATCGGATCGCCTGCAGTCTATACACTTCGTGCTGCCATGCCCACGAGAATGCGCTCATTAGTCTTTCTGCTTGCGCTCGCCACTGGGCTAGCCGGCTGCGGGGGGCCGGGCGTTTCAGCGATGCCATCAGCACCGTTAGCGCCATCGCAGCCGACACCGCCGATCTCATCGCTGCCCGCACCATCTGTCACAGCGATATCCCCGAATACGGGTTCAACTGGCGGTGGCACGCCACTCAGAATCACGGGAGCGGGATTCCAGATGGCCGTGGTCGTGACATTCGGCGGCTTTAGAGTGCCGAGGGAAGGATGGGACCCACGAGTTCCGGGAGGCGCTTCCGGATCCATCATCGTCGATACGCCAGCACACAGCGCCGGAGTACTGGACATCATCATTACCAACCCGGATGGTCAGTCTGTTCGCCTCATAAACGCGTACAAATACGTTGAACAGCAATCGTTCGACTTCAACGGCGCCTGGCAGGGGAGCAGCTCGGATGGCTCCGACATTGGTGTGGAATTCACCATTCACGACAACGTGCTGATCGCCGCGTCGTGTGAGCGACGGCGAGTTCTATATCGACGCCGGCGACGGTTTCGTCATATCGGGCAGGATTGTTTCCGCATCGGATGCTATTGGCACGATCACGGCTCCCGCCTGCGGCAACGACGTGCCATGGGTTGCTCAACTGCGTCGTTAAGAAACCAAAAGGCTGGCCATGCGTTTTCGTCTGTTGTTGCTCGTGGTGGTCGTGTCGTCGGTCGCCGCATGCGACGACGCAAGATCTATGCTGACGAGCGCCACGGCCCCGACGCCGGTTGCGACGACGCCCACCAGCCCGTCTCCTGCGTTGGGCGGCGAACTCATTAACGGCGTGGTCTACGACAGCGCCTTTAGACCGCTTGCTGGCGCCAGAGTGGAAATTCTTGATGGTCCGCAACTGGGCACGTCGACAGTGTCCGCTGGCAACGGTGAATTTTCGTTGAGGGCGGTCATCGATGACACGACCCGATTCCGCGCGACCAGAGAGGGGCATGTCACTGCGACAGCGACACCCCAGCCGGACTGCGATCGCTGTAATCCCAGGCGCTGGATATTCTTCTATCTGAAGGTGCTCGACGCGCCGGTGGACCTTGCGGGGAACTACACTCTCACCTTCATTGCCGATAACGCGTGCACGAATCTCCCGCACGAGTTGCAGACGCGAACGTACGAGGCGAGCGTTCAGCCGCGTGATATCAGCTATCCAGGGTTCCCGGCGAACTCCGCAACATCGTTCGAAGTTGTCCCAAAAGGATCGGCATTCTCCGACGGCCTCAATCTGTTCTTTCTCAACGTCGCAGGGAACTACGTCAACGTGTCGCTCGGCGACCACACGGACCCTGGTGTGACGGAGCGTGTTGCCACAAACACGTACTTCGCATTCGGCGGATGGGCAATCACCACGGTAGCGACTCCGGTCCAGACGATCTCGACAACGTTCCGAGGCTGGATTGACTACTGCGAACTGAGCGCGCCGATCGGTCCGCGCTACGATTGTGGACCCGCAAAAGCAATCAAGTTCTCGCGGTGTGACTCGGGAAAGCACCAGCTGATTCTGACTCGACGCTGATCCGCGGAAATGCACCGGAGGCGTGGCGCACGAGCACCTTTTCCAACTGCGGCGGGGCGCTGTGAAGCTTCAGCCGGCCGGTCATCAGGCGCAGGATGTAGGGCATCGTCTTCACTGCGGTCCACAGAGTCGCAGCCATTCCAGCAGCCTGATAGCCAATGTAGTACCGCCGCAGCCGCGAACGGTCGCCGAGCGCCCGAACGAAGTTCCACGGATTGTAGAACGCCGCATATCCCCCGAGCAGCTTCGCCTGTCTCTTCCACGGCGCTTCGCCGTCGACGACGATTACATGGTTGCCGTCGATGTGCGCGTCCGGAATGGCATACCGGCCGGCATGCGAGATGACGCGGCCTGCGAGATACGTCGCTTCGAACTCCCGCGTGCCTTGCACCGGCGTGTGCGCCGCACATTGAATCGAGACGGCGCCTGCCCGCCGCAGGAACTCGATTTGGTTATACAGCCCGTACAGCGATTTGTCCGTGTAGAAAGGCTGGCGGCCGTGGAACATGAGCATCGCCATGGGCGCAATCTTCAGATCGCGCATCCAGCGAAACAATTCGAGCGTGATCTCGGCCTTCTGGCCCTTGTTGACCAGGGTGGCCGTGAGGTCTTCGATACCGAACCACATCGCCCACAGTCCTCCCGCCTTGCCGAGCGGCAGCAGGTCTCGATGCTTGTAGGTGTCGATCTCGGTGGCCTCAGTGGCAAACCGCACGCGTTCTCTCAGGGGCCGGCCATGCGCGGTCGCGTGGGCCATTGCGGTGAAGACACCTTCGGCGGTCTCGCGGCGGTTGAAGAAATTGTCATCGGCGCCGAAGAAGTACTTGATCCCGAACCGCTCGTGAATGATGCGCATCTCATCGACCAGCGATTGCGGGCTCCGACAGCGCCAACTCCGTTGCGTCGCGGCGGGAATGGGGCAGTACGAGCACCGAAAACGGCAGCCCTGCGTCACGAGCACGGTGGCGATCGGCGCGTGCCGCATGACCTTGCCGGCGGCGAGCGGCTGCGGCGCCAGCGTCGCGCGATGGTGCGGTGGTTCCAGCAGCGCCAGGCCCGTGGATTCGCGGCCGAACTCTTCGAGATCGCGCACCAGCCGCTGCAGTCCTGTATCGATCACGACAGGTTCGCGCACGGTGGCGCCGGGCGCGAGGTAGACCAGCCCCGGGACGGCCTCGAGCGCCCCGTCGTGACGAGCGCGCTCGAACGCGGCCCGCAGGTCGTCGCCGCGCCGACGGTACTCGACGACGACCTGTAACAAATCGAGCAGCACATAGGCCTCGCCCGTCACCACTACGTCTGGTGCGGCCACCGGGCCATCGTCCGGCCTCACCCAGAAATCGTACGGCTCGTAGATGGCTTTGGGTCCGCCGGCAATGATGAGGGGCCGGCGTTCGCCCAGCGTCCAGGCGTCGCGGACGAGCGCATGCGCGCACCGCGAATGGATCTGCATGCTCGACACGAGGAGCATCTGGAGGGACCGGCCCTGTATCCGCGCACCGCTGGGGCGAAGATGCGGGTTCCAGAGCTGAAAAGCCGCACGCGTACGCGAAACGCCTGCGGCATACAGCGCGCCGGCAATTGCCACGGCGCCCGGCGGGAAGATGTGTGAATCGTAGAAGACGAAGGGGAGCATCCGCGTGCGGCGGTCGAACGCAGACACGACGAGAGCCGGTATCTCCTCGAGTTCGGCGGCGCGGCGCCGGAGGCGTGCCTCGAGCGCGCGATAGGCGCCGCGCGCCACAAAGCGATCATCGCCGTGACGGACAGCCAATTCCATCGACCCTTGTCCTCGACGCCCTCAGTGCTCCGCCGGCAATCCTAGCATCGGCACGAGCCAGCGGAGCCGTGTGCGCGGTGCTGTGTTTGTTTTTTCGAGGCAAGATGGGGGAGAGTGATATGTGCTGCCAAACACACCGGAGGTAGAGATATGGCGACAGCTCTCGACACTGCGTTGCAGGCCAAGACCCTCACGCCCACCTTCACCGTGGACGACCTTCAGCAGAGCATCAAGTTCTTTGAAGGGCTGGGTTTTGGTGTCGAAGAACGGTGGGAAGAAAACGGCACCCTACAGGGTGTGATGTTGCGCGGCGGCAATGTGCAACTCGGTCTGAGTCAGGACGACTGGACAAAGGGCCGCGACCGAGTCAAGGGCGCCGGTATGCGAGTCTTGATCAGCACGACGCAAGACATCGATGGCCTGGCGGCCCGTGCCAAAGAGGCCGGCATTCGACTGGATGCGGAGGCGCACGACACGCCGTGGGGCACCCGAGCCTTTGAAGTCACCGAACCAAGTGGGTTCAAGCTGACGATTTCTTCTGGAGAATAACTACGCCGCGGAGAATCGGCGGCAGGGTCATCGGTTAGTACGGCACGTCATCGGAAGCGAAGATATCGGCTGCCGAGTCGCGCGAATGCCGCACGATCTGCATCTACGACGTCAGCGTCGATCGACTCGGCAGTCGCCAGCAACCACGCGTCGTTCTCACCCAGTCGGCGCGCTCTGCGTCTCTGGAGCAGGGCACATCGCCGTGCCTGCGCGAGATGCACTCCTTGAATCGCAAAGCGCTGGATGGACTGCAACGTCGCGGCCTCGTCAACGGCGCCTTCCACAAGCTCCTCGACGTTGACGACGGAGATGGCGAGTGGCCGCCCGCGAAGTGTGGGTAAGAATCGCCGCGCTGGGCCGATTTCATCCTTTGCGGTTTCACCTTCGAGCGCCACAAGAAACGACGTGTCCAGGAGTACTGGGCGCTCGCTGCGGGTCACGTGACCGTCAGAGTTCGAGCCGCTCGTGATCGGCGAGCTGCGCCAGCAGCGGCTCGTCACTCGTCGCGAGGCGCCAGCCACGTAAGCGCGCGTGCGCAACGAGCAAGCGATCGAATGGGTCGCGTGTCCAGCCCTGTTCGATCGCCTTGGCAAACCATGTCCACGCCGGCGGATCGTCGAGAGCCCACCGCGGATCGTCGGCGAGCGCGCGAACACTCCCGTGCTTCAGCCGAATCCTTCCCGTCTCGCTCAGAAACTGCAATTCCAGCAGATTGGCCGGCGAGATGTAGACCGCTTGGCGGCTTCGATTGAGTCGCCGCGAGCGAGCGTGGCCCTGCTCGAGCCAAATGAGCGCGTTCGTATCGAGGAGGATCACGTCCGGCGGCGACGCGCGGTGAAGCGCAGTCCGCGCGCGCCCATCGTCCACGTCCACTCACCGCGTTCGACGGCGGGATCGAGCACCTCGATGAGAGATCGCGTGGCCCGCCGGCGGACCGGTTTGCGATCGACGCGCAGCACGTAGCGCACGCCGCGACGCTCGATCGTGATCGGTGTGCCACGCTCCGCGTCGTTCAACAGGTCAGCGAGGCGGGCGCGTGCCTGGGCCGCAGAGTACCTCTTCATTGATGTACATTGTACAACAACGTTGGAGGCCTCACGGCTCGCATCATCCGGCCGGATATAACCGTCCGTAACGGCGTCCGGGCCGGACGCCGCAATCGGGCGACTGAGTGCATGTCCTGCGCCGGGTTGGTACGCTGGAGGACGTGCCCTTCCTGGTGTTGGCTGCCGTCCTGCTCGTCCCCCTCGCGATCGTCGCGCTGATGCCGCTCCTCCTCATTCAACGCTACAGGGCGGGAACGGCGCGCCGGCTCGCGCGAGCGTGGACCGCAACGCTGAACGCGATCGCGATGTCATTTTCTGTTGCGCTCTTTTTGTTTGGTGCGGCAATCACGAATTTCTGGGTGCCGCATGCGTTCTCGTACGCGGCAGACGGACTCGCCGCGGGTTGTCTGTTGGGCGTCGTGGGTTTGTGGCTCAGTCGATGGGAAGCGACGCCGCGTTCGCTGCACTACACGCCCAATCGATGGCTGGTCCTCGCAATCTCGCTGGTCGTCGCCTCTCGCGTGCTTTATGGATTCTGGAGAGGATGGATGACCGTGCGCGCCGGCATAGGCGAGACCTCGTGGGCGGCAGCGTTCGGCGTCGCTGGCTCGCTTGCCGCCGGCGCGATTGTGCTCGGCTACTACTTCGCGTACGGCATCGGCGTGCGGTGGCGCATCAGCAAATGGCAGAAGCGGTCGCTGCGGGTGATGTGAGGTCGCGCCGCCGCGCCTGAACCCCGGATGTCGCTTGAACCTTCTTGGCGAGGCGGCCGTCTAAGGCTTAGACTGTCTAGGTATAGACGGTCGAGGCATCGTAGGCAACCAAGACCTAAGAACTAGCCAAGGGCGCTGCCCTTGATATCCCGTTGAAGTCGTGAGAATGGAGCGAGGGCAGCGCCCTTGGCTAGTTCTGGTTGTTGGTTTTGGCGCGCTCCGCGCGCCGGACCGTTATCCGGCTCCTGATCGCACGCACGATCATCGCGACATGGCCCGCTGCTCGTAGCGGCGTGCATGGCTTTATCCTTCGGGACTGCGAAGACCTGGAGGAGTCCATGAACACCTTCTACGAGCATCATCGAGATAGTATCCGGTTTGCCTATCGCTGTTTCGATCGCATCCTGCTGAATGGATTGATTCAACCGTTTCAGCAACCCGAACGCGTCGTCCGTTTTTTCAACACCTATCGCGAACTCTATCCGGTAAGCAAACCGGTTCTCAAGGACATCGCCCGCCAGTACGACCGCTGGGTCACGGTGCGGGCGAAGGACTGGGGCGCGCCCCTCGTGGAACCGCCCGCCGATCAGCGGCGCGACGACTTTGTCGCGCGCTACTTTCGTCGGCCCGCCGCCGATCAGATCGTCGTGATTCTCAAGGCCCGTGAACCCGCCCGTATCCTGACCGCCATCGGCAAGGGTGATCGTTGGCATCTCGAGTACGCGCGCCGGTGGGTGATGCAGTACAACTTCTACCTGCTCGACCGCGAGTGGGGCCGGCTGTTTGTCCGCGTGTGCCCCTACTTCCCCTTCTCGGCCCGTGTGTGCCTCAATCAGCATCCCTGGCTTGCGAATCGTCTGCGTGACGAGGGCATCACATTCCGGCAGTGTGGCAACGCCTTCCTGACCTGCAGTGATCCGACGCGCTTGCAGGTCTTGGCAGACGCGCTGACCCCGCGTGACCTCGCGCGCTGTGCGCAGAAGTGGCTCCGCGCCTTCACGCCCTTCTTCACGCCGACTGAGCGGCGCGAAGCCGCCTGTCAGCATCGCTGGTTTCTCTCGCAGGTCGAGTACTGCGACAACCTAATCTTTCACCGCCGCGCTGCCCTTGATGCCCTGGGCGAGCGCCTCCTCGACGCCAATCGCACGATCGGGCAGCCGCGGAAGCTCGCCACGATCTTCGGCCGGAAGATCACCACCCGGCATCGCGGCAAGCTCGAAACGATCATCGAAGATCTCGACCTCCCCAATCCGGTGATCCGGAGTTACTACCGCGACGGCTCGATCAAGCAGTACGTGCGGGATCATTTGCTGCTGCGCACGGAAGCGACGTCCAACAATGTCGCCGACTTCGGGGTCCCGAAAGCCATCGAGGCTCTGCCGCAGCTCCGCACCGGCATGGCGGCCGTCACCGATCGCTATCTCACCGTCCAACAAGACATCCTCGAGACCTTCGTCGACCGCGGCCAACTGCGCCAGCTCGCGGAGCCGACGCGTCTGCCGAACGGCAAGCGCATCCCCGGACTCAAGCTCGACCACCCGCGGCAACTCGCCGTGATGCACGCGCTTGTCCGCTTCGCCCATATCGCGGCCAGCGATACCTTCACCATGCGGGAGCTCCACGGCCCGACCGCCGCCGCGCTTGATACGACGACCGATCAGTACCGACTCGCGTCGCTGCGCTATGACGTCTCGAAGCTGCGCGCCAAGGGCTTGGTCGAACGCGTCCCGCACTCCCGCCGCTATCGACTGCTGCCGTGCGGGTACTCGATCTGCCTCCTCTTCCTGAAACTCTTCGAGCGCGTCTACGCGCCGTTGACCGCTGGCCTGCTGAAACCGGTCACCGCCGACAGCCGCCTCGCCGAAGAAAAGCGCCATCGACTCGACCGTCTGTATCAACGCCTCGCCATCGACCTCGATGCGCTCCTTGAGGCCGTCGGTTTAAGGACCGCCGCATGACCCACGCTCGAAACGAGTACATAATTCGCGCACGGAGCCGGATAACGGTCTAAAAACGGACTGCCCCTACGTACGGGCCACAGAGGCACGGAGACACCGAGAGATTCTGTAAGGAGGTCTCGTGCAAGTCATTTCTCTGTGTCTCGGTGTCTCGGTGGCAAAGGCTAGAACAGCGTGTAAATAAACGGCGCGACCGCGCTCGACTGCGAAAACACGACGAGCAATCCGAACAGCACGAACACGACCACGATTGGCAACAGCCAGTACTTCTTTTCCTCCCGCAGGAACTGCAGGAACTCTTTTACGACGCGGCTCTTGGCCATTCTTGCCTCAATACATTCGACGAAAATGCGTGTGCGATCGGTATCGTGCGGGGTACGGTGACCAGCCGGTCGACGTGCTTCGCCGGCGCGCCAACCACCACACGGCGCTTGGCCACTTCAGCAATCTTGGTGCGGTCGCGCCAAGAACAACCAGCACGACGCCGACGCCGCCTGCGATGAGTGCCTTTTGAACGGCCCCGCGCCAGAACCAGTACGCCGCCGCAAACAGCAGCACGGTGCCGACCGTAATGCCGAATGACCGCTCCGGATTCTTGGGACCGTGCGGGTTCACCGCATGAGTTCCAGGAGAGGTGTCGTCAACAGATCGGCGATCCGATCGGTTTCGTGCGCTGTCACGCGAGGGTTGCTGCCTCTGCCCCACTGTGCCAACTCGTCGTCTCTCCCGAGATCGAAGGAGCGAATATCCACGCGGGTGCCAAATCGATCGTGGACGCGATTCGCGAGCGCGTCTTGAAGATCGTTTTCGGCTTCAGAGGTGAAAGGTGGCCGCACAATGAGGACACGTCGTCCTGCGTTCAACACGTAGTCGACCGTTTGCAGGACTGCATCGCAGTAGCCGCGGGCGGCACCGTCACAACCGGCGCCATCCAGCCGTCGACTGGACGACATCACTTCAACTGCCGGCGTTGCCGCAACGGACGCGCCGGACAGCCCGCGCCTCGCAATCGCGGGCAGCAGCGGATAGTAACCGGTCCACCGGAAGAGCACGGAGCGATGACGCCATGGCTCCACGGAACGCCTCGCGACGGCCGGCATGGAATCGAGCTTCGCCGCGTAATCGGCAGTCGTGAACATGCAGACAACGTCGCCGCCAAGGCGCCGGTAATCGCGTAGCGTCATCAAATAAGACTCCGCCACATCGGTCGGCCCCGCCAGACTCACGACTGTCGCAATCAATCCGGCAAAGCCACGGCGCCATTTCTGATTGAGGTTGCGCTGCAGGTACGCTGGCACCGTTTGCTCGTAGACGAGGCCGCCGCCGAAGACGAGATCATTGCCGAGCATCACCACGCGTCGATCTTCAACCTTGGTCTGACGAGCGATTGGACCGCGGTAGCCCCAGATATTCACACCCAATTGATCTTGAACCGCGCGATGCACGCGCATGTCCGCCACCACCGTGAACGCCGCGAGGTAGCCGACGACAAGCAGCACGATTGTTCCGGCGCGAAGGCGTTGAGTGCTCCCGGCTGCGGCACGGGTTCCGGGACGCGCCGCCGATTGTTCGGTCATGCTGCGGTGACCTGGACGCGAGTCGGCGCGACAAACCGGTCGCGCACGTCGAGAACCAGCGCTGTCAACGCAAGAAGCACGGAGATCGCCAGCGCGAATCTTGCCGGAGGCGCGAAACTGATCTGAGCGCCGAGGCGGAGATTTGCCGTCGCGTACGAAGCCACAAACAACCAGGCGAGAATCGACGGCAAGCGATCGAGGACAATGACAGCGAGGGGAATCACGATGAAATGAAAATTCCAGAGCGCGCGATCGGGCTGCTGAACGTACGCGAGCGCGCATACAACCGGAATGGCGCCGATTGCCATCCGCCGAAGATCCGCGCCTGAGCGGGCGAGGGCCCACGGAATGAGGAGAAACACCGCGCCGTATTGGCCGAAAATCGTCGCAGCGGCGACGCGAGGGCTCACGTACGACGCCCAAAGCCGCAGGTAACCACCGCCGAACAGATCGGCCGATGCGCTTTCGCCGTAGCTGTAATTGAACCCGAGCATCAGCCACAACTGAAGAACGAGCCACGCGAGCGTGACGGCGGCGGCAATCGCGCCCGCTCGCAGTGCGACGATCCAGCGTTTCGCGAGCGCTTCCGCGAAGGTGAAGATCCACAGCGGCGCGGCCGCAAATTCCTTCGCGAGTATTCCGACGGCAGCCACCCACCCCGCGGTGGCAAGACGTTCTCTCACGAGCAGCGTAGAAATCGCCGGGCCGAGCAGGTACATCAACGGATCCGACGTATGCGGATCGAACAGTGTGAAGAGCGATCCGAACCCAAGCGCAGAGATCCAGCCGCCGAGTTTCGCCGCACGCGCGCTGAAGCCGAGCGCGAGCGCGAACGCCATCACAGCCACGGCGGCGCCGGCATTGGCCAGCACCGCGTACGTCTTCCATTTGATCAGCGATGGCCCAGGCAGCGTTTCGACAACCCGGGCGACAAGCAGTCGAAAGCAGTGGATGGACGAGCAGTCCGGTACAACCCAGGCGCGGCCGATCATCTCGTAGGTGCCGCGATCCGTCGCGTACGACGGCATCGGCGCGAGTACCGCGATGATGCCGAGAACGGCGGCCATCACCAAAAACTCACGGGCCAGCCAGTGCCGTCTTGTCATCATCAGTTTATTGAGGAACGACGACGTGCCGGTCAGTGAGGCTCCGCCGAAGATTCAGCAACGACCACAGGCGCCAAGCGACGAGACCCGTGAACGGCGCGAAAAACAAATACATCGGCAGAATCAGTCGATAGCCGTAAATATTCGGCATCGTCAGCGTCAACGTGATGAGGTGCGTCGCGACGAAGAGATGCACGGGCCAGGCAGCGAGCCGGCGCGCGGCCGGGCACAGGGCGAGGCTGAACGCGTAACCCACACTGAGGAGCAGCAGCTCCGGATGCACTCTGCCGCCCATCCATTGGATCATCCCGAGACTGAACATGATCTTCGTGAACACACTGCTCAGGAACTCCACGGGGTAGTTCCACAGAAGCCGAAACAGCAGCGCGACGATTGTCAGATAGCTGCCGCCGCCCTGTCCCAGGCGCCACATGTACTCCTGCGCCAAACTGCCGGAGGGCAGATTGTGGAGCACGAATGACCACTGTTGACCCGTGGTAATCAGAACCGGCTGGCCCGACACGACGATGTTGCGCAACAGCGTCAGCGACACCATGGCAAACCACATAGACGCGTAGATCGCGACACGTCCGGCACTGGCCTGCCACGAAAGGCCAAGACGACGTGCGGCCACGATCACAAGGACCAGCGCCGGCGCCAGCATCGACATGATCGACGGCCGTGTGATTGCGGAAAGGCCACCCAGCAGACCGGCCGCCGCAAACATCGCAGGGTTGCCGTTCACGACAGCACGTGTCAGCAGGTAGATGGCTGCCGCGACGGTGAGAAAGAACAGATTGTCGGCAAGCAGAATCGGCGTGTAGTTGCGCACAAACGCGATTTGCTCGACGCCGAGGAGCAGGATCAATGCGAACAGCGCCGATCCGCGACCGAACAGCAAACGCCCCAGACGGTAAATCACGATCGTCGCGACGAGCAGCGCCACGAATTGTGCGACGACGATTCCGGCGAGGTGCTCGCCAGTGACCCAATGCACCGCCGCGAGAAAGTACGAGTACAGCGGGTAGTAGAAGTACGGCTCGCCTTGTCCGAGCGGCTTACCGAACGTCATCAGGGGACCGCCGAGCAGAATTTCGCGTGATGCGGCTTCGTACTGCAGCCAGTCGTCCCCGCTCGTCAACGAGACGAAGCGGTTCGCAAGCGGCCATGCCTTCCAGACGCCCTGCGCGACAAAGAGGAGTGCCAGGGCCGCGTACATGCGCCGGTCGAGCAACCGCGAGCGATCTGCGTCCACTACGCGTACCGCGGCCGCCGGCCGAAGCTTCGAAAGCAGCAGGCAGAACACAGCCACAGCCGCGAGGTGCAACATCATCGCGAACCGTGCGAGCACGCGCGATATCGAAAGCATCTCCGCAGTCGATGGCTCGCTCATCACCTCCGGAGCGCCCAGGGGCCGCACGCCACGTCCGTCATCGATCGTCAATTCGAGCAGCCCGTCAGTATCGGCAGGCTTGACGTAGCTGACGGTGATCGCGTGAACGCGATCGCGCTCGAAGGTGAACGTCGTCGCGCGACTTTGAAGGTCGCCACCGACAGGGCCGGACTTCGCATCGCTTCTCGTCGAGCGAACGTCGAGAATCTGTGCACCGTCCACCGCGACCGCTGCGCTTCCACGCGCCGACAGCGTCAGGTGCACCGTACGCGTGCCGGCGTTGCTCACGAATCCGGACCATCGCGCCGAGAACGGTTCGCTGACTTCCCGTCTAATGCCGCGGTTGAACGTGTTTTCGTTGAAGAAGTACACGGGAAACGTGTCGTCGTGAAATGTGAGCTGGCGATCGATGCGCGTGGCGTTCAACGATCGGAAATCGGTGGAGCGGCGTGCAGGCGGCTGCAAGGCGTCGTTCGCGAAGTAGTCGGCGCGCCATCCTTCGACCGGAGCCGCGAGGCCGATCGCCGCCTTCACCGCAATGACGATCGCTGCGGCCACTCCGCAGCCAATGGCGACGCGCCGATCGATGGAAACACCAGTGGTCGACCAGGCGGCGATCGCGACGACGGCGAGGACGATGATGCTGGACAAGTCGAGCGGAAGACCGGCGAACCCGGCAGACGGATGTCCGGGAACCGAGAGATAGAGCGTCGCTCCGGCGACCATTGCGGCGGCGATGCGGCCCGATTGGATGTTCCGAGTGGTCACGCGTAGGGCTCAGCGAGCACTTGTTGCCTGAGGCGCGCCGGTAGCCGCGACAGCCGACGGCGCATGACGACGTGCACGAGCGTGCCACCGGCTGAGGGCTGTAAGGGCGGCAAGCATCGCGCTCGTCGTTGCGAGTGGAACGAGATGGACGGAGAACCGTCCCGGATAACCGTGAGCATGAGCCACCAGTGCACCGGCCAACGCGCCGATCACACTGACGGATGCGACGAGCGGTATACGCGAGAATACCGGCACTTGCAGCAGCGCCAATGCAGCCGCGACACATCCCGCGTAGACGAGAAGACCTCGCGGATCGAACACTTCGTTGACGATCATCTCGGCAAACAAACTGTGAGACACGCTGCGCCAGACCGGCAGCGACAACAGCGTCGATGGCGCCAGGCCGGTATGATTCAAGCCGAAGCTCGTACCGGCAAAGACGCTTGGCTGCCCGGTGTAGAACCACGCGCGCAGCGCCAGCAGCGCGACGCCGGTTGCGAGCACCGCCACGTACGCCGCGATATGGCTTGCCCGAATCGATCGAAGAAGAGCCGCCGGATGTCGAAGCGCACGGGACGGCGTCTCGAGCGGCAGGAGAAAGACAAGAAGCGCGCCGGCGAAGAGCATCTGATTGAGTCGCGCGTAAAACGCGAGCACCGCAAACACTCCTGCACCGATCACCGCGGCCACTGACGCGCGCGCGCAACTCCACGCGGTGCGATCCCGGCGTCAAGCTCGCTTCGACGCGCCCATCGCCCGCCATCGTGAGCGCATCGTCTGCCGTGAGGCTGGGTCGCATCTCAGGCAGGGTGCCGAACGCCAGGTGCAGCGCTCCGGCAATCCAGCGATAGAGCGGTTGGTAGTAGAAAAGCTTCTCTCCCGCTTCGAGCCAAAACCCGTACAGGTAAATGCGGTAAGCGGAAATCTGGTACGTCAGCCAGTCGTTGCCGCGTGTGTATAGCGAAAACTCGCCGACGTGTCTTGCAGCGAGGGCGCCCGCAAATACGAGCCACGGTACCGCGATCAACCAGGTGGCGGCAGGCGGCGTCACGTTGCGGCGAGCAACCGATGCCACGATGACGACACCGATGGCAAGCGGCGCAAATCTCGCGAGCATCGGGACCCAGGCGAAAAACACGGCCGCGAGGGACGCCAGCGCGAGCCATCCGATCGACGCGCGATCGAGAGGCGATGCCCGGAGAGCGACGACGAACCAATAGCCGATCAGAGCGAGCGACAGGAGCGCGCCTTCCATCGGCAGCACGCGCCAGAGCGCGACGTCGATGCTCGAGGGCGCCACGCGCGTCACCAGTGCCGATGACCAGAGACTTTGGCCGTTCCACGATGGCACGACGCGCCACTCGCCGCCACTGACGCGGCCACTGACGCGCGCGCGCAACTCCACGCGGTGCGATCCCGGCGTCAAGCTCGCTTCGACGCGCCCATCGCCCGCCATCGTGAGCGCATCGTCTGCCGTGAGGCTGGGTCGCATCTCAGGCAGGGTGCCGAACGCCAGGCGGCCGCTTTCACTCACCGTCACAATGCCGCGCATGTCAAGATTGAGCTCGTGACGCGGCGGGTTCGCGCTCTCGACGAGGTTGACGAACCACGCCGGAAAGTCCAAGCGAGTGGCGTAGTCACGTCGGGTGATCGCCGAACATGCGGGCGTTCCGGCACCCCAATGCGCGCGCACGTCCCAGCTGCGCATGAGACCCGCCGGCTCGTCGAATTCAATTGCTTCCACGGGTCCTCGGACCGGGCCATCCGTACGAAACGTCGTACAGAAGCCTTGCGGTGCGAGGAGTGCCGCCGCAGCCACTTTCGTCACGAGCAGCGTGGAGACAAGTATTCGCGCGACTGTCTTGTCGAAGACGCTGCGATCGAGCGCGAACAGCACCGGCACTGCCATCCCGATCAGAATTGCGTCAACCGGACTGTCGAGCGGCATTCCATCGAGAAGGGTGCCGCCGACGGCTGGAATCAGCAATGCGGCAACGGCGGCAAGCCCCCAGAGCACGCGGACGATGGCGCGGGTTCGGTTCATTCGCTGCGCTCGGCCGCAACGCGCGTTTCGACGATCGCGCTAATCACGGCAGGCGACTGCATCGCTTCGATTTCCTCGACGCTGAACTGAATGCCAAACGTTTCCTCGAGCGCCAGCACGACTTGCAGATGACGAAGCGAGTCCCAATTCGCGATCGTGTCGGGAGACGAGGTGGCGTCCAACTCACCCAATGGCACGCGAAGGATCGACGACAACACCTCGTAGACGCGCTCAGGTTTTTTCATTGGCGGATTTCAGGTACTGACGACACGAGTTTCACCCACGGCGAATACTCCACGGCTTTCTGCGGCGGCAATTGATAGAACACGGTGACGTCGGACGCGGGCGGCACCGAGGGCTCGAACCCGCGGGACTCGACGAATTCGCGCGCCGGCCCGTTGCGGCGCGTCGGCGTGCACCACGCGGTCAACTCACGCGCCCGCATCGCCCGCGCGCGCTGAACCAGAAAGGCCAGCGCCGAATCCTCGACGGTCCGCTTGAGCACGCGATCGCGACGCGCGACCGCCGCCGTTCGAACATCGCGAAACCGACGATTCCGTAATCGCCGAACCGATCCCTCAGTCGAAAGACAAATCCTTCGCAGGTGTTTCTGGCGAGCTCCCGCGCCAGTTCTGCTTCGGTAAAGCGGCGCGGACACAAGTTGAACTGATTGGTGCGTTGGGTGAGATCGGCCGCTCTCGGCAGCGTCTCATCCGACACGGGCTCGATCGTGAGCACCATTTGCAGAGAGCGATAAAAATCCTCGAGCGACGGCAGCTCGCTCTGCAGCTTTCGCCGGACCGCCTCGGTTCGATATTGCTCGCCCCGGCTTCGATCGGAAGTGCCGTAGCTGAGGGAATCGAAGACGCCCAGAGCTCTCAGAACCGCGGCTCGCGTGCCCGGCTCGCCGTGCAAGTGCACCGTGTGCACCTCCGGCAGCGCCTGCCGCATCCGATCGCATTCGACGATGTTGTCGTCGACGAACACGAAGCTGTCGAGACCGAGGCCCAGCTCGCTGGCAAGCTCCGTCATGTTGGCGGCCTTGTCCTGCCAGTTGATCCGGATGGCCGCGAAATCCTGCGAGCGGACGAGCATTGACGGATGCTGATCCAGCACCTCCAGAACTTCTCGCTCGGCGTTCTTCGAGTTGAGGCAAAGAATCACGCCACGTCGATGCCATTCGAGCACGGCTCGCTGCACGTCCAAATACGCGGAGCCCGGATAGTAATCGCCGAGCGCGATTCCTTCAGGGCCCGCCTCGCCGACGACCCCACCCCACAGTGTGTCGTCGACATCGAGCACGAGCACCTTGCGGGTCCGCCCGGCGACTGCGCGAAAGATCCTGAGATACTCGTCAGCAATCGCATGCATCGCCGGCGCTCCATACGGCAGCCTCGCGTGCGCCCACATGCGGTGGTCCTGCCACACCGATTCACCGAGCCGTGCGCACAAGCGGTCGGTATCGATCACACACGCGTTGCCAATCTCGCGAACCGTAGTGGAGATTCGATCGTTGAGCGCGGCAATCGTGGCTGTCTGTCCCGATGGCAGCTGATTGTCGAGAATGCCCAGCGTTGGATGCAGTGGCCTGAGGAACGAGTGCAGCGCGATGAACACCGGCGACCAGCCTCGCAGCGTTCTGAGCGCGTTCGTGAGGCGCTCGGCGGTCTCGGCGACCGTCGAATCGACTTCTGGAGCAGACATCGAGAGGAATTCGTCCACGAGACGCGGACAGAGCATGTCGAGCCGCAGGTTCAGAACCACCACGTCAGGACGATGGCGCCGGAATGCGCTCTTGGGATCGGCAATCTCCTGCGCCCACGTATCGAAGGGCGCAACGAATGGCCGGATGGCCAGGCCTGACGTCGCGCCATGCGCGACCAGAATCGGGACGAGCGGCTCGATCGTGAAATTCGTCAGCAAGGCGACGCACAACTCCATGAGCCCGGCGCTCTGCGCATCGATGGTTGCCATGGTCGCGGCAACCGTCGCGCAGGTCGTACTGCTCGAATCCGCGGCCATGGCCAGGCAGATCTGACGCCAGGCTTCACGCGCGTCGGCACTCGCGAGCTCGTCGCGCCGCCGGCGTCCGTCCGCTGTGCGATTGCTGTCGGCCTCCCGCGTCTGGGTCACACGAATACTCCGCCGGTGACCGGGACATTCGCACCCGTGATAAACGCGGCGTCATCACTCACGAGAAACGCGACGACTCGCGCGACATCCTCCGGCTCGCCGAGACGCCTGAGCGGCGTGCGACGCGCGACGATTTCGCGCGCGGCAAGACCGGCAGCGGCTGCGTACTCGCCGACCACCATCGAGGGAGACACGGTATTGACCGTGATATTCCACGGTCCCAGCTCCACCGCCTGCGCGCGGCAGAGTCCGAGCAGCGCATGCTTCGCGGTGACGTAGGCCGCGAGCTTCGCCGGCACTTCTGCAGTCGCAGACGACGACAGCGCGACGATTCGCCCGTATCGACGTTCCTTCATGCCCGGCGCGGCGTGTGTGACCAGTTCGTGGAGCCCTAGCACGTAGGTGTCGAAAAACGCGCGGAATTGATCGGCCGTCGTCTCGAGATACGGCTGCTGGTGAATCGCGGGTGTCGCGCAGTGGACGATCACATCGAGCCGGCCGTACCGATCGACACAGGCGCCCACAGTCCGCTGTGCGCCGCCCTGCGTCGCCACGTCCGCTCGAATCGCGTGAGCCTCGCCACCAGCGTCCTTGATCGCAGCCACGCACGTGTTGGCCGACTCGTCGTTGGCGAGATACCCGACGGTGAGGCGCATCCCCTGTCTGGCGAGCGATTCGGCGACCACGCGTCCGAGGCCGCGGCTCGCTCCCGTCACGAGAGCGACTTTGTCTCGCTGGTCCATACCCGTTGCTCCTCCAGCCATCGCCTGCGGCACTCTGACCTTCGCGCGTCCCCGCAGCACCTGGACTCCTCCGCTCTTGACGGCGCTCACGTCGAGGACAACGGCGCGCGATGCACGCGATACGTGAACCACTTCGGCGCGCATCTCGACTTCATCGTTTGGGTACACGGGGGCGAGAAATTCGATTTGCTGCTCGAACCAAATCGAGCCCGGACCTGGCAGTCTCGTCCCAATCAGCCGCGACAACATCGCCAGGAGCAGCGCGCCATGCGAGATCGGCCCGGCTTCGCCGATGCTCCTGGCCGCCGCAGCGTCGAGATGAATGGGATTGTCGTCGCCACTGAGCTTCGCAAAGGCTTCGACCTGGGCCGCGCTCACACGCTCGCGCAGCGAGGCCATCTGGCCGACTGAAAGGCGATCGAGATCAGCAAGTGCGTGCGTGATGCCGTTCGACATTCAGTGTGAAAGGAGCGGCGCCATCCGTTCGGCGAGGACGCTCGTCGCGATCTCCGTTCCATCCGTGGACAGATGAAGGTTGTCGAACGCGTAATCGCGATCGTGCAGGTCGACCGCCGACGACAGATCGATGACGTGCACCGAGGAATCGCCGCCAAAGCGTCGCTGGAGCATCCCGACGAGAGCCGCCTGCTGACTGCGGTGGTGCTCGGTGACCGGCTCGATCATTCGAGGCTGCAACACGACGTACACCTGCTTGCCGCGATCGCGCGCGTACTTCACTGCGCCGTACATCGATTCGCAATAGTGCTTCCACGGCGATTCGCAGCCTCCATCCGCGGTATCCGGAAGGCGCGGCGCCGGCTCCACCGACACCCGGCCAAGCTGGCGTCCGAGCGCCTGAGTGACGTTCGCAGCGGTATCCAGCGTCGCGGCCGATGCGCGCTCGGCAAGCGTTGGCACGAAGACCGTTTTCCCCGGGGCCTCGCCTCGACGCGCCGCATATGCCGCGTTCAGATTCCCGCCGCTTCGAATCTGCATCGCCTTTTCCTCGAGGACGAGCGGAAGAATCGGAAAATAGCCGGTGAGCCGAAACACAGCGGAGTCGTGTCGATAGAGCGCCGTATTGGGCGCAACGTCGCCCCTCATATCGTTGTAGCCGTCATACAGGCAGGCGACGTCGTAATCGAGGAAGGCAAAGTCGTGCAGCGTGAAACGGTACGAATAGGCGCCTTCGTTGTTGAAGCCGAGATTGACGACCGCAATCGGCGGCCGTCCTCCACGCCGCTCATTGAGCTTCCGTTCGAGCACTGCCGGCGCCGCCTCGAACCACGGCAGCCCATAGCCAAACGCCGTACTCCCGCCGAGCACCGCAATGCGCACTTCGCCCGGACGCTTCTTGCCGACCAGCGGTCCGCGATAACCCCAGACGTTCAAGCCGGCGGATCGCTCGGCGCGCTTGTGCAGATACAGATCGGCGCCAAACAGTGCGCTGATGACGATTACCGCCGCTGCAACGGCAGTGACGCCGGCAAACGCGATGAATTTGCGCCGGCTCAGCGCCACCGGGACGCCTCGTTGCGCCGCTTGCGCATCACTGAGAAACTACAACGCTGTTCGTTCGCATGTCCGCCACCCGAAATTCCGCCGCACCGACCCGCGTCCTGCGATTGATCACGCGCTTGAACATCGGCGGACCGTCGATTCAGGCGGTCACGTTGTCCGATCGACTGCGCGCGAAAGGATTTGAGACGCTCCTGATCCACGGACGGCTCGGCGCCGGCGAAGGCGACATGAGCTATCTGCTGGAGAGAACCGGCGTCGCCACGCGATACCTGCCGCACCTGCAGCGCCCGATTGTTCCCATCGACGATGCGCGGGCGATTTCGGAGGTGTATTCGATCCTGCGACAGACGAAGCCGGCAATCGTCCACACGCACATGGCGAAGGCGGGGGCGATTGGACGCCTTGCCGCGCGCTGGTACAACCGCACCGCGGGCCGGCGCTCTCCGGCCCGCCTCGTGCACACCTATCACGGTCACGTCCTCGATGGCTATTTCAGCGCGCGCAAGACGAACATCTTCATGCGCACCGAACGGAGTCTCGCACGCTGGACGGATCGCATCATCGCCATCTCGCCGCAGATCAAACGCGACCTGCTCGAGACGTACCATGTTGGACGCGATCGGCAGTATTCCGTCGTGCCGCTCGGTTTCGATCTCGAGCCCTTTGCGCGCATTCGAGAGTCGGACCGGCAACAGGCGCGGCACACGCTGCAGCTTTCCCCTTCGGCAGTTGTGGTGTCGACGGTTGGCCGGCTGACTCCAATCAAGAACCATGAACTGCTGCTTCAGGCCACCCGGCGCATCTGCGAGCAGCACGCCGATGCGGTGATCCTCATCGCCGGGGACGGCGAGCTGCGTGGAGACCTCGAGCAGACGGCGCGCGCGCTGGGAATTGCCGACCGCGTGCGTTTCCTCGGGTGGCGTCGTGACCTCGAGACAATTTACGCCGCTACCGATGTCTTTGCGCTGACCTCGCGAAACGAGGGCACACCTGTCGCGCTCATCGAAGCGATGGCGTCCGCGGTGCCGGGTGTCAGCACCGACGTCGGGGGCGTGAGCGATGTGATTGTCGACGACAGCCTTGGGCGCCGCGTGCCGGACGCAGACCCTCGCGCGTTTGCGGCGGCGGTCAACGACCTGTTGCTGGACGGCCGGCGGACCGAGATCGGTGAACGCGCGCGTCAATTCGTCCTGGGCCGCTTCAGCATCGATCGACTGGTGAACGACATCGCGGCGGTGTACCGGGAGCTCACAACCGCTGCGATATGATCCGCCGCGATGAACGTTCGGAAGATGCTCGCCGTGATAGCCGCAATCGCGGCGCTCAACGGCGCGTTCTTCATCCACTATCAGGCGCCCGACTGGAGTACAGAGTGGAGCGATCAGGAAGGCTATAAGCGTCTCGGCCGCTCCCTCGCGGAGACCGGGCAGTTCACGCGCTATCCTGAGTCGCCCACCTTTGTACCCGAAGTCATCCGCACGCCCGGTTACCCGCTGTTCGTCGCGGGCATTTACAAGCTGTTCGGCCCCAGTCAGATTGCTGTCGCCATCGCGCAGGCCGCGTTGTTTGTGGCCATCGCCGTGATGGTGTTCGCAATCGCCCGATGCTGCACCACAACGAAGATCGCTCTCGCTGCGTCCGCGCTCACCGCTGCTTATCCGACGCTGCCCTACTACGGCGCCCTGGTGATGACCGAGCTCTGGACGGCCTTCGTTCTCACAGCGGCGTTTGTGTTCGCGTTCCGTGCGCGTCGTACTGGCGCGCGCCGCGATTACGTCGCGACGGGAGTGCTGTTGGGTGTCGCCGCCCTGAGTCGTCCGGCGTTCGTGCTGCTTCCCTTCGCGATCTTCGGCGTGGGCGCGCTGCTCTTCTGGCGCGACTTTCGTCGCATCGTCCAACCCTGGGCATTGGTGATCGGTGTGTTCCTGTTGATGCTCGTGCCCTGGCTGGCGTTCAACTACTCCGTCATCGGCCGCGTGGCGCTCGCGCCGGCAGGGGGCGTCGGCCGTGGGCTGTGGGAAGGCTCGTGGCAAGGTCGCTGGCCTGGACGGCTTCACAACGAGCTGACGCATCTCGCGGCCGACACTCCCGAAACCGAGACTCTCGACGCGCGCGTCGATCGACTCGCCGCGGACAACGGATTCGATCCGGTGCCGATGCGAACCTACGTGCATCAGTGGCGCGAGCTGCGACAGATCTGGGACGCGCCCACAGACCCACAGGAGCGCGCCGCCGCGCGCATCAAAGCCGACGAAGAATACCGCCGGGTCGCGCTGGAGAATATTCGCGCGGACCTCGCGGGACATATTCGGCGGCGATTGAGCATCGGGACGTTCGTACTCTGGGACGCGGACATTCCGCTGCGATATAGCGAGATCAACTCGACTTCGCCACTGCTGATACGCACGTTCTGGTCGGCGCAGGTCGTGCTCGTGCTGCTGGCAGTCTGGGGAACGATCTGTCTGATCAAACAGGGACGCCTGACGGATGCATGGATTCTCGTCACGCCGCTGCTGTACGTAACCGCCGTGCACGTGCCGCTTTTGACCGAAGCGCGACAGTCGCTTCCGGTAAAACCGTTGCTGCTCATTGCGGCGGCAATCGGCGGCGCGGACCTGTGGCAGCGGCTACTTCCCCTGAAAGCGCAGGTTCATGAACGCCAGCATGTCTGATTTCCATTGCTGCGCGTCCGGGCCGTTGTGCCGCTCGAGGTGATCGGCCACACGCATTCCGAGCAGCACGTTGTCGTCCATGCTGTTGTTGAGGAACAACCCGTGCCGGCCGAGCGTCAGCAGGTTGCTCATCGCGTGCACACCGTCGAGCACCGGGATCAGGTGATCCTCGAAATTGAGCTCGTACACAGGATAGGCGGTCGGAATATCGGTGATGTGATACTGCTCGACCTCGTCTTCGGTAACGCCATATCCCATCTTCATCAGATCGCTGAGCGCGAGCCGGTAGATCTCCTCATCGGTCGCGTTCCAGAGCGCCTCGTCCTTCCAGAGCGAGAGCTCGATGCACAACACGGTGCGATCCGCAGGAATCATGTGCGGGCTGACGTTCTTCTGCTCTGACAGACGGTTCACGCGAAACTGCTCGTCCAGCAGATAGACCCAGTGAAAGTCCGTCATCGCTTGACGCTTGAGGACGATGTAGATCAGCTTGAGGCTGCGGTAACGCAGCTTCGCCGCGTGCGAAATCACGTCGGCTGGCAATGCCGGCGAAATCATGGACACGAGCGCAGGCAACGGCAGTGTCGAGAGCACGACGTCGCATTCGAGCGACTGCTCGGAACCGTTCGCGTTGAAGATCACCCGACGGATGCAGGTCCCTTGACGCTCGAGCCGAACAACGGGGGTATTCACCCGCACACAGTTGCCGTGCTCTCGTACCGCAGCGGCCATGCTTTCGTACAAGAGGCTGATGCCTTGCCGCGGGTACATGTACTTCGTGAAATACGTTGCGGGGTCGGCCCGGATCCCGAGCACACGCAGGATGATGTTTTTGAGATTCAGCTTGGCAACGCGCTGCGCCTGCTTCGACGAAATCTGGCCGGTCGGTAGTCCCCACACCCGCGCCGAATAGATGCCGAAGCACAGGTCGTAGAGCGTGCGGCCAAGATTGCGCACGCCCCACTCCTCGAACGAATGCTCGTTTCTCGGCGGGGAAAACGTGCTCTTCAGAGTGGCGAGCAGATAATCAGTAACGATTCGCAGCGACAGGAAGGGACTCACGCCCGTGAGCACTTGCACCAATTCGAGAGGATAAATGTAGTACTTGCCGCGGAGGAGCACGCGTGTGCCGCGCGTGAGAATCAGCGGGTCGTCTCCAAAGAACGGCTTGATCGCCTCGAGGATCTCGCGACTCTCATTCGTGTCGCGGATGTGGAACGTGTGGGGGCCGAAATCGACCGCATATTTGCCGCCGACTGAAATGGTGCGGCCCATACCACCGACAGCCGAATCGCGCTCCAACACCGTCACTCGATATCCGAGCTCGGATAGACGCCATGCGGCGGACATGCCCGCGGGCCCCGCCCCAAGCACGGCGACGCGCGGCTTGTTTCCCGCTGACTTCGTTTGCGCCGGCGCGGGCAGTGTCAGTGGCTCTGCGGCGACAGTCAAACGCGGGCGGCCTCGACGAAGTAGTAGAGATTCACCGCGAAAGGCAACGCGCGAAATGGCAACGGAAACGCGTCCTGGATTCGAAATCCATCACTGAGCCAGCGGCGCAGGCGCCTGGGCGTCACAAACGTGAGGTGATCGGGATAACGAGGCGGCCACTTCAGCAACACGACACGACCGACGCTCATCGTCAGATCGTTCGGCACGACAATCAGGACGCGTCCGCCGGGCTTCAGCACGCGTCGTGCTTCGTGCAGTAGTCGCAGTGGCTGGCTGGTGTGCTCGAGGACGGCAACCAGCAGAACGACACTGAACGAGCTGTCGGCAAACGGCAACTGGTATCCGTCGGCGCAGAGCAGGTAGCGCGCTTTCTCTTTTGCGCGCCTGACCCGAGTCATCGACACGTCCATCTGCACCGGCATCGTTCCGGCGCCGTCGAACATCATGCCTTCGCCGCATCCAATTTCGAGAATCTCGCGGCCGTTCACACCGCCGGCACGGCGCAACGTCTCGTCCCGATACATTCTGTAGAAGTAGCCAACGACACCGGTGACCTGAGAATCGTGGCCTTCGACCTCGGCGACGTACTCGTGAAGATCGCGTTCCGAAAGATTCCGGGAATCCGCCGCACGCGTCATTTCCTTACTCGTCACCCTCATGTAGCGCGGGACTTCAGCCGCGCGACAATGCGTCGCGTGTTCACGCCTGACGCCGTTCGCGCGCGCACCACTGATGACGACGCGACGAGCGACAGGGCGACACCGAGCGGCACGAGGTGAACCGAGAACCGGCCCGGGTAGGCGTGACCGTGAACGAACAGCCCGCCGCACGCGCCGCCGATGAAGAGCAGCGCCATTGCCGCGGGGATGCCGCGAAATCCCGGCACCTGCAGAAGACCCGCGCATGCCGCGATTGCGCCCGCGGGAACGAGCAGCGCGCGCGGGTCGACGCGCGGCGGATCGTTCAAGGTCACGAGACTGGCAACGCTGTGCGCAATCGTCCGCCACACCGCAGGTTGAAAGGCGGTCGATAATCGAAGACCCGTGTCGTTGTACGGCAGGCTCGTTCCGTAAAACAACGAAAACACACCGGTGTACCACCACGTGCGCACAACGAACAGCAAGACCCCGGCCGCGAATACGCCCCAGAACGTGAGTACGAACGCGGGCGACACCCGCCGGACGCGCTGCCAAATCTCAGACCAGATCGATGGCGTGCGCAGCGAGAGCAGAAGCGCGGGCATGAAGACCGGATAGAGCAGATGATTGAGACGCGCGTAAAACATCAACACCGCAAAGACACCCGCGCCGGCAATCCATTCGGTTCGCCCGAGACGCCCGCGCAGCAAACAGAACATCGCGAGAAACGAGAACCCTGCGGCGCTGATCTCCGAGAGGCCACGACCGACAAACCACCATGGAGTGCCCGTCAACAGCGTTGCCAACGTGAGCGCAGCCGCCGCAAGTCCCCAGCGAACACCGGCGCGCGCGCGTACGAGCCAAAACGCCAGCAGCGCGCCTGAGAGCAGACACGCGGCGTCCCAGTAGAACTCACCGACGCTCGAATCGCCGAAGATCACGTGCAGCAGTCCACTCAGCCACCGATACAGCGGCTGAAACCCGAAAACGGTTGTGCCGCCCTCGAACCAATAGCCGTGCATGACAATGCGATAGCCCGCCGCCTGGTAGGTGAGCCAGTCGTCGGCGGCTGAATAGGCACTGAATCGTCCAATCTCAGCGAATTGATACGCGGCGAAGAACGCGAGCCACGGCACGCCGACGAGCAGAAAGGCGCCGCGCAGATTGCGCAGCCGGGGAGGCAAGGGCACAAACGGAGCAACGAGTCCGAGAAGCCCCGCACTGCGCTGCAGCATGGACGAGGGCGTCTGAACGCCGAGAGCCGCAGCAGCCGCGGCGAGCGCGACAACCGCCGCCACCACTCGCGCGCCGGGCTGCCACAGGCTGGCGATGTGCCACAGCCATCCCGCAACAAGCGTGACGATGATCGCGGGAGCGACCAACCACGCCCACGGCGCGAGCACGCGATCGAAGGTCGTGGGCTCCGCGACAAACGTCGTGGCGCTGCGCCAGAGCGACGCATCGTCCAATGCAGGCTCGAGGCGCCAGCGATCGCCTGTCAATTTCATGGATAGATCGATCTCGTGCGTGCCAGCGTCGATTGCGGCCGGCTCCGCCAGGGTCTGACCATCCACTCGGCGCTCGACGGTCATATCCTCCCCAACCATCACCGAGAGGCGATGCGGCTGGCGCGTAGAGAAATAGCCGTGCAGCGTCATGCGAACGTCTCGCGGACGTCGCGCCGCATCGACGATGTTCAGAAACCAGGCGGGAAAAGCGGGCAGCGTCGCGAACGACCTCGTCACGATTGCCGTGCACGTTGGGTTCTGCGCCCGCCAGTCCGCTCGGAGGTCCCAGCTGCGGAGCGCACCGAAGGGTTCGACGATGTCGATCGCGTTGACGTTGGTGGAGAACGGCTCCGTGGAGGATCGAAGGCAGAGGCCTTGTTGTGTCGCCGTCAATGTCGTGCCCGCTTTCCAGACGAGCAGCACGACGATCAACGTACGCGCAAACGGCGTTCGCAAGAACCGGCCATCGAACCACAACAGCGCGATCAGCACCATGCCGATGACAATCGCGTCTGCCGGCGCATCGAGTGGAATGCCGTCGAGCGGGCCAATGACGCGCGACGGCCACAAGACGGCCGTCAGCGCCAGGAACGTCCACACGGCGGTCACGCGCGCTCACCCACACGTTCGCTGTCCAGAAACGCTTTGAATCGCCTGAAGCCTTCGACAAAGGGCACCGATGGCACGATGCCAAATCGGTCGCGCATCGTCGAATCGATCGATCGAAACTCGATGTACTCGGGCACGATGCCGGCGTGCCGAACGTTGATATCAATGCCGACGGCGTCGGCCATCGATCGAACAACGTCGTCAATGGTCACTGGGCGGCCCGACGCAAAATCCACGGTCGCCGATGTGCCTGCAGCGTTCAACAACGCCAGATAGCCATCGACGGCGTCGTCGACATACATGAAGTCGATCAGGTTCTGTCCGTCGCCCCGGACGACGAACTCGCGTTCGCCGGATGACATGGCCTTGAGCCATCGCGTCGTGATCTTGCGCTCGGCTTCATAGGGGCCGTATGCGCCGAAGAATCGGACGTTGATGTAACTGCCGAGTGTGCGGCGGCGTTCGAAGAAAAACCGTACGTATTGCTCGGAGGCCAGCTTGCTGATCGCGTACGGCAACCGCGGCGACACGGGCGACACCGGCGAGACCTCGCCCATAAGGCCATCGTAGACAGCGCCTGAAGAGACGTACACGAAGTGCCCGGCACTGCAGTGCTCGAGAAACGTCAGAAGCGCAAACGTGTTTTGTTCGAGATCCCATCGCGGCCGCTCGGCAGACACGGCCGGATCGCCGTTTGCCGCGAGATACAGCACCGCGTCGGCCCGCCCGCCAATCGTGCGCGTAAGCGCCTGCACGTCCGCGTCGTTCAGCAGATCGCAGCGCACTGGCCGGACATGTGTGAGTTCGTGCTGCGTGACAAAGTCGTTCAGGCCGGACGTCCGGTGATAGACGGCCACAATGTTCCAACTGCGCGGCGCGCGAAGCAGTACGTTGCGCCCGAGAAATCCGGATGCCCCGGTGATAACGACGGTCATGCGGTGGCGTTTGCGGTCTTCCCCGTCACCGCGGCCAGATTCTCGGCATACCAGGGAATGGTCTGGCGGATCCCGGCCTCGAGTGAAACTCCGGGCCTGAAGTCGAGCATTGAAATGGCCTTTTCGATCGATGGCACGCGCAAATCGACTTCGGGTCCCGGGTGCGGGCGGAAGATGATCTCCGACTTCGAGCTCGTGAGCCGAATGATCGTGTGTGCGAGCTCGAAATTCGTGACCGTGCCCTGCGGATTGCCGAGGTTGAAGGCCTGACCAATTGCCTCTTTACGCTCGACGCACCGCAAGATGCCGTCGGCGAAATCGCTGATAAAGCACCAGGAGCGGATTTGTGTGCCGTCGTTGAAAATCGTGATCGGCAGGTTCTGCAGGGCCTGACAAATCATCCCTCGTATCGCGCCATCTCCGACCTGCCTGGGACCGTACACGTTGAACGGACGAACCACGACGAGCGGCAGGCCATCTTCCTTGTAGTGCGCGAATGACAGATGCTCCGACGCGAGCTTGCTGGCTGCGTACACCCAACGGTTCTCGCCAACCGGGCCGATTGTGGAGAGACCGTCTTCTTTTCCTTTGTGGATGAACGGGCCGTAAATCTCGCTCGTAGAAAACTCCACAAAGCGTTCGACGCCGGCGTCAATCGCTGCCTTGACCACTAGATTCGTGCCGAGCAGGTTCACTTCCATTGTCCGGATGGCACTGCGATCGACCGTATAGACGCCGGCAATGGCCGCACAGTGAATCACGACCTGACACCCCTCAATCGCGCGACGTATCGCCTCGTAATCGAGCACATCACCTTTGATGAATTCAAGATGACGATGACCGTCGAGATGCGCGAACTGCAGCGCATTGCGGTGGAGGTTGTCGTACACCACCACCTCGTTCCGCTCGATCAATTGCTCGACGAGATGCGATCCGATGAAGCCGGCGCCGCCGGTGATTAACACTCGCTTGCCAGTCAAAGCCATGTGGGTCTCCTCGTGTCTTCAGTCGTGCTTGCCGTTGCTCGCCCGCGACCGCTCCGGCGCGGAGCGACTTCGCCGAGCCGGCTGCGGCTCTCGGCGGAGTGGGAAGAGCTTCTCGCGCGGCACGCCGTGCGCGACCAGATCGGCGATGTGCTGTCCCGGCTTCTCCAGCGAGGCGACGATCATCAGATCGTACTCAACGCTCGTATGGTCTTCGATGCGGCGCACTGGCATACCGAGGAAGTCGCCGCCGTTCTCCCGGTCGAACACCGCCACGGGCTCGAGCCCTGATTCTTTCAGCGAGAGGTAGGCGAGCTCCGCCGGCTCGCCACGGCCGTAGATCGCGACCCGCCGGTCCGCGGCTGCGCACTCCTGAACCACCACGCGCAGATGCTGCCGCACTTCGCGATAGAGGTGCAGCGAGTAATCCATGAACTCATAAGTCAGACGCGCCTTCTCCGCGATCCCGCGCGGCGTGATCAGATAACTGATCCGGTTCGGCTGCACGTTGACGCATTTGATGTAGCCCTTGCGCATCAGGCGCTTCAAATAGATGTTGGCGAGTCCGAGCGCGATGCCCAGCCGACTGGCCAGTCCGCGCTGCGTCACACGAGAATTCTGATGCACTGCTTCGAGCAGTTTCAGATCGCGATGTGCTTCGAGATCCACGATGAAGGGTCTGTTCTAAGGCTGGCGGTGCGCGGCTGCCGTGAGCGATGAGAGCGCGCGTTCGACCGCATCCCAGTCGTCAGGATCGTCAATCCCGAGCCCGTAGGGGTGGGCCATGGGCAGCGCAATCGTGCGGTTGCCGTACAGGCTTGGCTCCGCGTCGAACAACAGATCACTTTTGAACACGTAAATCGCGCCGTTCATCGCCCAGGCGGGCGGCAAATCCTGTCGCCTGTTGATGCGTCGTTTGACCGGTTCCCCGGTGACAAACAGCACGGCGCTTCCATCAGACCGAACGCGCAGCGTGCGCATCGGGTGATTGTGCGCGGACACTTCGCTGACACCGACCACCGAGTCAGCAGCGGTTTCGCGGAGCAGTCGGATGGCGTCACGGATGTGTTCGGGCTGACGCAGCGGCGAAGTCGGCTGGAGAATCATCACCGCGTCCGCACGGTAGCCGCGATGGACTCGCATCCACTCGGCCGCGTGCTGCATCACCGGCAGGTGCGGCGTTTCGTCCCGCGCGAGCTCCGCGGGGCGCAGAAACGGGACGTCGCAGCCCAGCGACCGCGCGTAGTCGGCAATGGCTTCGTCATCGGTCGAAAGAATCAGGCGATCGAACGCCTTCGAGGCACGCGCAGCGTCGATGGTGTAGCCGATGAGCGGCTTGCCGAGAAGCCGTTTCAGGTTCTTGCCAGGGATGGCTTTCGAACCACCGCGGGCGGTGATGACGCCGAGGACTGTCACTGGGACTTGGGGCTTGGGACTTGGGACTTGGGACTTGGGACTTGGGACTTGGGGCTTGGGGCTTACGCGAGATCCTCCCACGCGATGAGCGAATCTTTCGCAATCGCGCGCTTCGCGACACGGCCGATCACGTCGCCAAGCTGCCGCGCGGGAATGCCCGTGCCCGGTCGCTTCGCCCAGACCGCGTTCGCTGGAATCGCCTCGCCCGCGGGGATGTCTCGCAGCGAGACCACGCTGTGATGCGCCATGTTGCGGACGTCCTGCTCGCCCGGTTGAATCTGCTTGGTCGACCCCGATGCGCGCTCGATCGCACGAATGCCGTCGACAACGGACTCGAGCTCCTCGGGCTCCATCGATCCTTGCTGATCCGGACCGGGCAACGATCGCGACGTCGTGAAGTGCTTCTCGAAGAGATTTGCGCCGACGGCGGCGGCGGCGAACGCGATGTATGGTCCCAACGTGTGATCCGAGAGGCCGACGGGAACGCCGTACTTCTTGCGAAGCGCCGCGATGCACCCAAGCTGCACGTGCTCGTACGGCGTCGGATAAGTGGACGTGCAGTGCATCAAGGCAAACGGAGCTCCCTCCTCGCGCACAGCCTGCACGGTGCGATCGATCTCCTCAGGCGTCGACATGCCCGTCGAAATGATCATGGGCCTCCGTTTGCGCGCGATGTGGCGCTGCATCGGCACATGCGTCAGCTCGCCCGATCCGGTTTTGAACGCGGGGACATCGATCGTCTCGAGAAAGTCCGCGGCTTCCCGCGAGAACGGCGTCGAGAGAAACGTGATGCCCTTCTCACGAGCGAGCTTCTGCAATCGACGGTGTGCGTCGCGCGAGAGCGCCGTGCGCATCAACAGATCGAACAGCGACTCGCCGACGTAGGCAGCGGTGGCGCCGTCGCGCAGCATCTCGTGCTCGGGGAAGTGCGTCTGAAACTTGATCGCGTCGGCGCCGGCCGCGGCGGCGGCGACCACGAGATCCGCCGCCAGCTTCTCGTCGCCGTTGTGATTGATCCCTGCTTCGGCGATGACGAAGCACGGACGTCCGGGACCAACTTCGCGATCTCCAATACGAATAAGGCTGTTCTGAGTCATGACACCTGGAAGGGACCGTCCAGTTTCCAGTTTCCAGTTACCAGTTCAAAGTTGAAGAACTGAAAAATTCAAAAACTGATAACTGAACTTTGAACTGGGAACTCAAAGTTCACACGGTCTGAACCGGCGCCGCGACGGAATCGAAAAAGCGCTTCTGGGTATAGAGCTCGACGGTCGAAAGCAGCTTGATGATCTGATCGCTCGTATCGGGCCGGTAGTACAGCGTGGAGGGCGGGTACGGTCCGTGTCCCATCTGCTGTTCGACGGCAGCGCGAATCGCCGCAGCGTCGTAACCCACGTGCCGGACATGGTCTGCCGCGAGGCGACCCTGCTGCCTCGGCCCGATGTTGACGACCGGCGTGCCCAGAAACGAGCACTCCTTGATGCCAGCCGACGAGTTGCCGACGACGCACGACGCTCGCCTGAGCAGCGCGACGAATTCGTCTGCCGGCACGTTCGTGATGAAACGCATCTGCGCGGTGAGCTCGGTGTGCTCCTCGCGAACGTGGCGAAGCGAGCCGGCCATTTCCTCGGTGCCGGCGTCAGGGTTCGGCCAGAACCAGATCGCCTGAACGTTGAGCGCGGCGACGGCGCGGAGCGTGGCCAGCAGATGCTCGCGCTGGCCGTGTTCGGTCGTCACCGGGTGCTGAATGACCATCACGAACGGCCGATTCACATCAATCGCGTGACCCACGCCGTAGCTGTTCACGCGCTCGCTGCTGATGGCGTCGCCGACGCGCGATGCGAGCTCGACGTCGAGCGACCCGGTGTTGAACACGTAGCGCGGATCCTCTCCCATCGCGAGCACGCGTCGAAATGCTTCGTCGTTGGTCACGAAGTGGACATGCGCAAGCTTCGTAATTGCGTGACGAACACTCTCGTCGATGCTCCCGCTGACGTCGCCGCCTTCGATGTGCGCGATCGTGAAATTGAGGTAGGCGGCGGTCATCGCAATCGCGAGCTGCTCGAAACGATCGCCGCAGATCACCACGATATCCGGGTCGAGCGTGTGCAGGCCGTTGGTGAATTCGAGCGCTGTCAGACAGGCGGTCTTCGCCATCGCGACGTGATTGCCGCCTTCAATCACGTTGAGGAACGAGCCCGAAATGTTGAACCCGCCCGCTTCGATGTCGTCCGCCACGTGGCGGCTGTACTTGTCGAGCAGAATGGATCCGCCGAGCATCAACTCCAGCTCGATGTCAGGATCCGCGTGCAGCTTGCGAATCAAGAGCTGACTGCGGCCGTAGTACGCGCGACTCGTGATCGGAAAGCAGATCCGCCGCTTTCCTGTGCGCGGCATCTTGCGAGTCGTCGATGCGAGAAGCGTGGTCATCAGTGCGGGCCGTACGGTCAGATCCGCCGCGGATCGTGGTTGATCACGACCGTCTTCCATTCGGTGTACACATCCAGGGCCTCGGTGCCGGGCTCGCGGAATCCGTTTCCTGAGTTCTTCACGCCGCCAAACGGCATATGCGGCCCCGCGCCGTACGTGGGACCGTTGACCGACACCAGGCCGGCACGATAACCGGCGATGAACTCCTGCATGCGATGCATGTTTGACGTGTGAATCGCCCCCGTCAGGCCAAACGACGTGGAATTGGCGAGCGTCAGTGCATGCT
>WNGA01001446.1_pt1 | contig 43872 bp, 48 predicted proteins | sample 5400061 | NCBI WGS metagenome assembly WNGA01 (sample SAMN13153366, study PRJNA577476) | soil metagenome | isolation source: 100 cm soil or saprolite under grassland replicate 2 | place: USA:California | collected 2016-06-15 | reverse complement strand
TCCTCTGCGCGGGCAAGGGCTGCGTGTTCTGCAAGCACTCGGGCTGGTTCGAGATGGGCGGCGCAGGCGTCGTCGATCCCGCCGTGTTCGAGAACGTCGGCTACGACCCCGACGAGTGGTCCGGGTTCGCGTGGGGTCTCGGCATCGACCGGATCGCGGCGCAGCGGCTCGGCATTCCCGACATCAGGATGTTCTGGGAGAACGACCTGCGCGTCCTGGAGCAGTTCTCATGAGAGTCCCCCTCAGCTGGCTGCGCGAATACGTGCCCGTCGAGGTGCCGACCAGGGAGCTCGCGGATCGCCTCGTGATCTCGACGTGCGAGGTCGATCGGATCGAGACGCGGGGCGTCGCCGACGCCGACGGCAATCTGGGCCTGTTCCGCGTCGGTCGCGTCCTCGAAGCGGGGAAGCATCCGAACGCGGACCGCCTGCAGCTCTGCCAGGTCGACGTGGGCGAGGGGGACGCGCGTCAGATCGTCTGCGGCGCGTGGAACTTCGGGCCGGGCGCGACCGTGGCCGTCGCGCTGCCAGGGGCGGTGCTTCCGAACGGGCTGCAGCTCGAGCGGCGCGAGGTGCGCGGCCAGGTGAGCGACGGCATGATCCTCGCCGAGGACGAGGTCGATGTCGGCACCGACCACGCCGGGATCATGGTGCTGCCGGACGTCTTCGAGCCGGGCACGCCGCTCGGCGACGTGCTCCCCCTGAAGGAGGAGGTCCTCGAGCTCGAGACCGGACACAACCGTCCCGATCTCCTCGCCGTCTACGGGATCGCCCGCGAGGTCGCCGCCCTGTACGACCTGGACCTCGCCCCGCCGCCGGGGTCGGATCCGCCGCGCGAGGGGGACGAGCCGCTCGACGTCCGCATCGAGGACTTCGAAGGCTGTCCGCGTTACATCGGTCGTCTCTTCCGCGGGGCGGCGATCGGGCCGTCACCGCTCTGGCTCAAGGCGCGCTTGCTCGCCGCGGGTATGCGTCCGATCTCGAACGCCGTCGACGTGACCAACTACGTGATGCTCGCGCTCGGGAATCCCCTGCACGCCTTCGACTACGCGAAGCTCGCCGCCGGGAGGATCGTCGTCCGCCGCGCGAAACACGGCGAGAAGCTCAGGACCCTGGACGGCGTCGAGCGCGAGCTCGAGCCGTACGACCTGATGATCGCCGACGGCGAGCGCTCGGTTGCGCTGGCGGGGATCATGGGCGGGGAGGAGACGGAGATCGGCGACGGGACGACCGAGATCCTCCTCGAGGCGGCGAACTTCGAGCCGTACACGATCTTCCGCACCTCCGAGCGGCTCCGCCTTCCTACCGAAGGCTCGAACCGCTGGGCCAAGGGCGTCGACCCCTATCTCGCCGAACAGGCGGCGAAGCTGGCGACGCAGCTGATCGTCGAGCTCGCCGGCGCGAAGTGGGTGGGCGGCACGGACCTCCACGAAGAGCTGCCCGCGCGGCCGGTGATCCGCTTCCGCCCCGAGCGGACGGATGCGGTCATCGGGATCGAGACCGCCCCCGCCGAGCAGCACGAGACGTTGCGCCGGCTCGGCTTCGACGTCGACGGCGAGGACGTCGTCGCACCCACCTGGCGCGCGCGGGACGTCACACGCGAGATCGACGTGGTGGAGGAGGTCGCGCGCTTTCGCCTCGACGACGTTCCGTTCCGTCTCCCCCAGAGGCGGGCGATGTTCGGGCGCTTGACCAAGCTTCAGCGGATCCGCCGGAAGATCCAGGACACGCTCGTCGGGTTCGGCTACTCGGAGGCGTATACCTGGAGCCTGCTCCCCGACGATCCCGACCCGGGCGCGGTCCGGCTCCAGGAACCCATCTCGAGCGAGCAGGCAGTCCTGCGGACCTCGCTGCTCGAAGGGCTGATCGCATCGGCGCGCCGCAACCTCGACGTGGGCAACGAGGACGTCGCGCTGTTCGAGCTCGCACACGTGTATCTGCCGACGGGTGAGCAGCTCCCCGAGGAGCGCTGGCACGTCGGCGGAATCGTCGCAGGCGGTTTCCCGCTCGCGAAGGGCGCGGTCGAAGGACTGTACGACGCGCTCGACGTCGAGCCCGCCTTCGAGCACGCGGAGAACTTCCATGGCTCGGGCCGCGGCGCGCGCACGTCCGAGGGTTGGGTCCTCGCACTTCGCGATCCCGAGCTTCCGGGCGAATGGGGGGCGTTCGAGCTCGACGTCGACGCCCTCGCCGAGCGCGTGCCGGACCTCGTGGTCTACGAGGACGTGATCACCTTTCCGCCGGTGCGCCAGGACCTCGCCTTCAGCGTCCCCGGGCACGTCAGCGCGGGGGAGCTGGTCGCTGCGGCGGAGGAGGCCGCCGGGCCGCAGCTCCGGGACATGCGCGCCTTCGACGTCTACCGCGGCGAGCAGGTCGGCCCCGGCAAGAAGTCGATCGCCTTCTCCGTCAGCTTCCAGTCCCCCGAGCGGACGCTCACAGACGAAGACGCCGCCGAGCTCCGAAATCGCATCGTTGCGGCTCTGCAAGCGCGTTTCGGCGCCCAGTTACGGTCCTAGAACCAGGTACATATTCTTTATAAACCGTATCCATACGATTTGTTCGCCCTTCTTTCCCCGTAAGCCCCTTCACGAACTGTTGTTCGAGACGAGGAGAGAACGAGATGACGAAACGCATTGCGACCCTGGCGAGCGGGATCTTGCTCGTCCTCGGCATCGCCGCGTTCACGGGCTCGGCTCTCGCGGGGAACGGCAACGGCAACGGAAACGGAAACGCCGCCGCCGGTCACGCCGCTGCGGTCTCCGTCACCGGCGCGGCCAAGGGCGGAGCGGCCGCAGGCCCGACCGCCCAGGGCGGTGTCCTCGGCGCCACCGCTGGAGCCGGCAAGTCCGGCCCGGCAGGCGGCGTCCTCGGCGCCCTTCAGGCAGCCGGGCACGGCGTCCTGCCGTTCACCGGCTTCCCGTTGGGGATCGCCATGCTCGTTGCAGTGGGCTTGATCGCCCTCGGGTTGGCGCTCCGGCGCATCGTCCGGCAGACGGTCTAGCTGCAACTCGATAGCTCGTTGCGAAGGGCGGCCGAGAGGCCGCCCGCCCTTCCCCTTTGCAAATTCTCTGGACAACAGACCGTTCCTGATTACTGTGAGAGGCGGGGAGGGGGAGATGTCCATGCGGCTTGCGAGTACATTCGTGCTCGTTCTAGGCATCGCCGTGTTCGCGGATTCGGCTCTCGCGGGCAACGGTCAGGGAAACGGCAACGGCAACACACCTGCGGCCGCGGCGAGCGTGGGCGGACAGGATTCGTCGCCCGGGAACTCGGCGAATGCTCCGGGACAGGCGAAGAAAGACGCGGGTCCGGCTTCGAGCGAGCCCGCGGCGCCCGCCGACGTCGGCGGCACGGAGGCGAGCTCGCCCGCGGCCGACGGCGTCAAGCCGTCGAGTGAAAGCGATCACGACACGCACGAAGCGGCCTCGTCCGATCGGACCAAGCAGTACGGCAACGGCAGGACCGCCGGTGAGATCGCGATCCAGCACGGTGCGGCACCGAGCACGATCCTGCACGGCCCCGGCAACAGTCAGCCGCACAAGGCGGCACCTTGCTCCGGCGGCCACGAAATCGACGTTCACGCGCTGAAGGGCAAGGGCCACCAGGGGAGCTGCGGACCGACGGCTTCGCCGCCGTCGAAACCGGTGCCGACCGGGAATCCGGAGACGAACCGGAGCTCAGACCCACGTGCAGCGGGCGGCGACCCTGCTCGGCCGAGCGAGACCACGCCGCAGCCGAAGCACCCTTCGCCGAAGGCGCCCGTGAGTCCCAGCTCAGGCATGGAGGCGTCGAGCGGCGTCCTTGCCGCGACCCAGTCCCTCGGCCGCGGGACTCTGCCGTTCACCGGGATTCCGCTCTGGCTCGTGGCGATGGGGGCCATGGCTCTGATCGTCGTCGGCCTCGGGCTCCGGAGCCAGGCCGCCGCCCCGTAAGAACTCGTTTCAGAATGACGCTTCAGGCGGCACAAGGCTTCGTTTCGAAACGAGTTCTAAATCCGAAAGGTCGGCGAGCCCGTACTGTTCGGGCATGACCATCCGCATCGCGCTCGTCGCCGTGCTCGGCGTCCTGCTCCTGCCGTCTGCGCTCGCCCAGGCTGACAACCCCAGGCTGGTCGCCGTCGTCGGCACGAACGACGCGTTCTCGATCTCCCTCCGCGACGGCTCAGGGAACGTCGTCCGCAGTCTCGATCCGGGGACGTACGACATCGCGGTCAGCGACCGCTCCGAGATCCACAACTTCCATCTGCAGGGTCCGGGCGTCGACCTGTCCACCGAGGTGGGCGCGAAGCAGGACGTCACCTGGACGGTCACGCTCACGGATGGCAGGTACACCTACGTGTGCGACGAGCACGCCAGCACGATGCGCGGAGCCTTCACCGTCGGCGTCGTCCCGCAGCCCGCGAAGCTTTCCGGCTCGGTTGGCCCGCGAAGGTCGATCTCGCTTCGGACCGGCCAGGGAAGGCTGACGACGATCGAGGCGGGACCGGTTGTGCTAACCGTGAACGACCGGACACGCACCGACAACTTCCACCTGACCGGGCCCGGCGTCAACAAGAAGACCGGCGTTGCGTTCCGTGGCCGCGTCACCTGGAAGCTCACGCTGCAACCCGGTCTTCATCGGTACCGCTCGGACAAGCACAAGAGCCTGAGCGGAAGGTTCACCGTCACCGCCGGCGCCTAGCAGGCGTCACGAGCCCTGCGCCCTCACCGCCGCCGGCGCGGATGTCGGCCTGCCGGTCGAGCTCCGAGTTGAGCTCGGCTCCGTAGAGGAGCGCGAACGCCGAGTAGTTGAGCCAGAGCAGCAGGATCACACCGCTCGCGATCGTCCCGTAGGTCTTCGTGTAGTGCCCTGCAAAGGTCACGTACACCGCGAATAGTCCCGAGAGCGCCAACCACAGAATCCCCCCGATCACCGATCCGGGGGTGATCCACTTCCAGCTCCGCTGCCCTCTGTTCGGCGCGAGGTAGTAGACGAGCCCGAAGAACAGCAGGATCGCGACGAAGGCGGTGGGCCAGCGCAGGATCCCCCAGATCCAGTCGAACGCGCCTCCGAGATGCGCCTTCTTCGCGATCGCGTTGCCGAGGTCGCCGCCGACGACGATCAGGAGAAAGATGCCGGCCGTCGTGATCCCGCTCAGGACGACGAGCAGGATGGCGATCGCCCGCACCTTCCAGAACGGCCGGGTCTCCCGGCGTTCGTAGGCGGCGTTCACGGCCTTGATCACCGAGCCCATGGCTCCGCTCGCCGCCCAGACGGCGCCGAACAGACCGATCACGAACGCCGCCGCCGACGTTCCTCCGCCCGTGTCCTCCTGGAGGCTGGAGATGAACTCGATCACTCCGTTGGGCGCGATCGGGTCGAGGAGCTTCTTCACGTCGTCGAAGAGATCGAAGAGGCCGAGCGCGCCGACGAGGAAGGCCATCGCCGGGAAGAACGCGAGCAATGAGCTGTAGGCGATCTGCTGGGAAAGACCCATGCAGTCGTCCTGCATGAACTCCGAGAAGCTGCGTTTCAGCGCCGCCAGCCACTCCGCGCTGCTCAGCCGCTCCGGCGAGCGCGGCGCCCGGCCTACACGCCGACGGCGCTCAGTCGCGATCGACAAGGCGGAAACGGCCCACCTTGGCTTTGGTCTCGCCTTCGCGACTACGTCGAAAGACCAGCCGCGCCGTCGCGCCGACGCCCCCCGCGAGGAGGAACCCCACGCCGAGCGCACCGGCGGCCACGGCCGGCAGGTTGGAGCGAAGCTTGCCGCGGATGTCCGTGGCCTCGCCGAGGCTCTCGCGCAACGTTTCCGCAGCGCCCGCGAGCTCTTCCCGCTCGGACTGGATGTCGCGGCGGACGTCCTCGAGCGTACGCGCGTTCCTACCGGCCATCGCTCTTCAGCGCCTCCGTCGTCAGCTTCGCCTCGCGGATCGCCTGCTCCGGAACGGGCGGCGTCCCGGTCCGGATCTTTGACAGCCCGAAGATCCCGAGCAGCGCCGCCAGCACGAACAGGATGCCGGTCGTGATCAGGAGCGCGAGCCACGTCGACATCGCCGTCGCGAGCGCCGCGGCGACGGCCGCAAATGCAAAGCCGAGCATGAAGATGAGGAAGATTCCGGCCGCGATCGCGAAGACGATCCCCAGGCCGAGCGCGACGACCTTGCGCTTGAGCTCCATCGCCGCGAGCTCGAGCTCGAGCCGGACGATCGAGCTCGCGCGCTCCGCGACCTCCTTGACCGCTGCGCCGACGCCCTGCGAATCAGTCTCGCGGGTGGGCATGGCCTCTCCAGTCGATCCATTTGGCCAGGAAGATCCCCGTCGCGAGCGCGACACCGACGACGAGCCAGGGACTCGGGCCGCCGCTCCTCTGCTTCGGCTTCGGCCGTGACCCGAGCTGCGGGCTCGACGGAGCGATCGCCGTCTGCCCGGGCTTCTGGTTCGTCGGGGCTTCGCCTTTCGCGCGGGCCTTGATCAGGCTCGGCTTCATCTTCCGGACCAGATCGGCGTCCTCCGCCAGCGGCTCGGCGAGCTTCGCCTTGAGCCCTCCCTCGGCGGCCAGCTGGTTCGCGAGCCTCTGCAGCTTGTCCGCCGCGCGCTCGACCTTCTGATCAACGGTGCTCATTTCTTCGTCGGAGGCTCCTCGCCGGTGAGGGTACGCCAGATGCGCGAGGCGGTGCGGCGGGACACGATCGTGGCGACGGCCCCGACCGCGCCGTAGAGCCCGGACCACAGCAGCTTGCGGAGCATGACGGTGTTTTCTACCAGGCCCCGGCCTTCCCAAAACTGCATACGTATGCTGTTCTTATGCAACTGGCGAAAGCGGAACGGCAGCGGCTGATCGAGAGCGTCGTCTCGCGGAAGCGTGTCGGCACGCAGTTCGAGCTGCTCGACTCGCTTGCCGACGCCGGTTGCGTGGTGACGCAGGCGACCATCTCGCGCGACATTCGCGAGCTCGGCCTCGAAAAGACGCACGATCCGCTGGGACGGCCTCGTTACGTCCTGCCGCACGTCGTCCGCAGGAGCGATCCTCGCGAGGTGCTCGACGCGATCCTCGGCCAGTTCGGCCGCAAGGTGACGCCGGCGGGGAACATCGTCGTGGTTCAGTCCGAGCTCGGCTCCGCGCCCGCGATCGCGCGCGCGCTGGACCAGCTCGGCCATGAGCGAATCGTCGGGACACTCGCCGGCGACGACACGGTGCTGGTCGTCGCGGCGTCGGAGCGCGATGCCCGCGCCCTCGGGCGCGAGCTGAGCGCGGTGGTGAGCTAGCTCCGCCGGTCCGGCGGCAGGATTTGTTCGCTCGCAGGCGGGCGTCGGTATTCCTGCAGAGAACCGAGCTCGTCCTGTCCGAGATTCAGCTGAATCTTGCCCTCCGTGATCGATCCGACGAGCTCTGCGGGAACGTACCGCGGACCCTTCAGCAACCCTGTCGAGATCGAGAGGCCGTTGAAGATGTCGGCACCGGTGTCGCCGACGACTTCTTCGACCCGGCCGATCTCCTTGTCCTGCGCATCCACCACCTTCCAGGCTGCCTCGATCATGAACCAGGAGACCGGATCGCCGTGGTTCATCGGCCGGTCTCCGGCCGATGAACAGTGGAAGGGGCGAAGGGGGAAACCGGGAGGTTTCCCCGCCTATTCTCCTCAGCCCACGGGGCGATCTCAGCGGCGCGGGGGCTGAGGCGTGACCGAAAGAAGGGGTCCCGTAGGGGAACCCCTACGAGAGCGAGCCGAAGGCGAGCGACGGTCACACCGATCGCCCGCCGACGAGCCAGACCGGCCCTTGCGTTCCGACCGGGTGAGTGTCCGAGAGGACGCGGAGGATCTCCACCTCGCCGGTGATGCCCTCCTTCTCACAGCGCTCGAAGCAACGCGCCGCCATCTCCGGCGACACGCCGTAGCCGAAGTGATGTGCACACCGGAAACGGAACCCCGTCGGTCCGCCGTAACGGGCCGGGTTGAGCGGCGCGAGCAGGAGCGCCGCGCGGTCGAGGTAATCCGTCGAATCCAGCCTGACCTCGCCGTAGATGTCACTCCAGTCGGGCGGCAGAGAGGCCAGCGCTCGCTCCCAGGCGGCGCGTAGTCCCTCGCGCTCAGGGCGTTCCTCGACGGGTGCTTCCTGGACGCCGAGCAGCTCGAGCTCGCCTGCGATCCCCTCGTCGTCGAGGCGCTTGAGCAGCCGGCGAACGCCTTCGGGGCCGACCCCGGCGCCGCGCCGCGCGGCGGCGAAGCGGATCCGCTTGCCGAGCCGTCCCGGGTTTGCGGGTCCGAGCAGGCTGGCAGCCCGATCGCAGCGGGCATCGTCCGCGACGGTCAGGAGGAAGCGCGCGTCCGTCCAGCCGTCGGGAAGCTCCCGCTCGAGCGTGTTGAACCGGTCGACGAGTCGCAAGGGCCTGAGCATAAACTCAGGCTCGTGGCCAAGGTGGAGCAAAAAGGGACACTCTCGAAGTCCGACCTGCGTGACTTCTTCCGCGAGATGCTGCTCATCCGGCGCTTCGAGGAGAAGGTCGAGGAGCGGTTCAGAGCGGGCGAGCTGCCGGGCTTCCTGCACGTGGCGATCGGCCAGGAGGCGGTTGCCGTCGGCGTCTGCCGGGCCCTCGAGGAGGGGGACATCATCGCCTCGACGCACCGGGCCCACGGCCACACGCTCGCGAAGGGGACGACGCCCAACGAGGTGATGGCCGAGCTGTACGGGAAGCTCGAGGGCTGCTCGCACGGCTACGGCGGCTCGATGCACCTGTACGACGTCGAGCGCGGCAACATGGGGGCCAATGCGGTCGTAGGCGGCGGCCTCCCCGCGATCGTCGGCTCGGCGCTGGCCTTCAAGTTCCGCGGGGAGCCGCGGGTCGGGGTCGCCTTCTTCGGCGACGGAGCGACGAACATCGGCACCTTCCACGAATCGCTCAACCTCGCCCAGCTCTGGCAGGTACCCGCCGTCTTCGTCTGTGAGAACAACCACTGGGCGGAGTCCACGCCGGCCCGGCAGCACATGCCGATCGAGGACATCTCCCAGCGTGCCGTCGCCTACGGGATGAAGGCGGTCAAGGTCGACGGACAGGACGTGGAGGCGGTCTTCAAGGCCACACGTCGTGCTCTGGACCACGCGCGCGGGGGTAAAGGCCCGGTCTTCCTGGCCGTGAACACGTACCGTCTCGTCGGCCACTACGTCGGCGACCCCCAGGTCTACCGCTCGAAGGAGGAGCTCGCCGAGACGCGGGAGACGCAGGATCCGATCGAGCACCTGCGCGCCAAGCTCGAGCTTCCGGACGACGAGGTCGAGGAGATCGACCACGAGGTACAGGAGATCGTGGAGGCTTCGGTCGAATTCGCGAAGAACGGCACCGATCCGAAGCCGGAGGACGCTTTAAAGAACGTTTATGCCTGAGCTCAGCTACCGCGAAGCCGTTCGCGACGCGTTGTCGCGGGCAATGCGCGAAGACGACGACGTCTTCGTGATGGGAGAGGACATCGCGGAGATGGGCGGCTCGATGGGCGTGACACAGGGGATGCTCGACGAGTTCGGTCCGGAACGCGTGCGCAACACGCCCATTTCCGAGATGGCGCTCGCCGGCGCGGCGATCGGCGCGGCCATGCAGGGGATGCGCCCCGTCGCGGAGATCATGTACGAGGACTTCCTCACGCTCGCGACCGAGCAGATCGTCAACCAGGCCGCGAAGCACCGCTACATGTCGGGCGGCCAGCTGACGGTGCCCGTGACCTTCCGCACGCAGGGCGGCTCCGGCTGGTCCCCGGGCGCGCAGCACGCTCAGCAGCTCGAGGCCTGGTTCGTCCACATCCCGGGCCTGAAGGTCGTCTTCGCCTCGACTCCGACGGACGTGCGCGGGCTGCTCTGGTCGTCGATCTACGACGACAACCCGGTCGTCTTCTTCGAGCACCGCACGCTGTACGGGATCAAGGAGGAGGTTCCGGACGAGCTCGAGCCGATCCCGCTCGGCGAGGCGCGCGTGCATCGCGAGGGCGAGGACGTGACGGTGATCGCAACCGGGCGCCTCGTGCACGAGGCGATTGGAGCGGCGAAAGAGGCCGAGCAGGAGGGCGTCTCGGTCGAGGTGGTGGATCCTCGTACGCTGCAGCCGCTGGACGAGGAGACGCTGATCTCCTCCGTGAAGAAGACGAACCGCTGCGTCGTCGCGCACGAGGCGGTCACGCGCATGGGCTTTGGCGCCGAGGTCGCGGCCGTGATCCAGTACGGCGCCTTCGACTGGCTCGACGCGCCGATCGAGCGCGTCGGGGCGAAGTTCACGCCGCTGCCGTTCGCGCCCGTGATGGAGGAGTGGTGCGTGCCTCACGCCGACGACGTGCTCGAAGCGATCTACCGCACGGTGGGCCGTAGCAATGGCAACTGAGATCAAGCTGCCGCGGCTCGGGCAGGGGATGGAGTCCGGGACGATCGTCAAGTGGCTCAAGTCCGAGGGCGACCAGGTCGAGAAAGGCGAGCCGCTCTACGAGCTCGACACGGACAAGGTCACGCAGGAGGTCGAGGCCGACGCATCCGGCGTCCTGCTGAAGATCGCTGTCGCCGAGGGCGAGGTCGAGGTCGGAAAGACGATCGCAGTCATCGGGGAGGAAGGCGAGAAGGTCGATCAGCCCGCGGAGCCCTCGGGGGAGGCCGTGCCCGAGCTGAGCGAGGACGAGCAGCAGGAAGGCTCTCCCGCGCGCGCGCGTGAACAAGAACGGGAGCGCGGCCGGCGCGCCTCGGCGGAACCGGCCGAGCAGGTGTCCGAGATCAAAGCCCCGAGCGGGAACGGACGCATCAAGGCCTCGCCGCTCGCGCGCCGGATCGCGCGGGAGCGCGGGATCGAGCTCAGAGCGGTCGCCGGAACCGGGCCCGAAGGTCGAGTCGTAGCCGAGGACGTCGAGCGCGCCGCCGCCTCGGCAGCTCCCGCGCCGCTCGCCGCTCCAACCGCGCCGGCGGAGGGCATCGAGATCGAGGAGCTGTCGTCGATGCGGAAGACGATCGCACGGCGGCTCACGGAGGCCTGGCAGGCCCCGGTCTTCCAGCTGGGCGTCACCGTGGACATGGGCCGCGCGCTCGAGCTACGCGAACGCCTCGTGGAGCTGCACGGCGACGGCGTCAAGCCGACGATCTCCGACCTCTTGACGAAGGTGTGCGCGGCTGCGCTCATGCGCCATCGCGCGCTGAACGCGCTCTACAAGGGCGACGTCGTCGAGCTGCACCCGTCCGCGAACATCGGTATCGCGGTCGCTATTCCGAAGGGCCTCGTGGTGCCGGTCATTCAAGGGTGTGAACGGAAGTCGATCGCGGAGATCGCGGCGGCGCGCGCGGCCGTCGTCGAACGCGCGCGAGCGGGGAAGCTACAGCAGGCGGACCTCGAGGGCGGAACGTTCACGATCTCGAACCTCGGCATGTTCGGGATCGAGCGCTTCATCGCCGTCCTCAACCCGCCGCAGGCCGCGATCCTCGCCGTCGGCTCCACGGACGAGAGGCCCGTCGTCGTCCGAGGCGACGTGGTCGTCCGGCCGCGGATGGAGCTCACGCTGACCTGCGACCACCGCGCCGTCGACGGCGCGACCGGCGCCGAGTTCCTCGGGGACGTGAAAGCCTTCCTCGAAGAGCCCGGCCTGGCGCTTTGACGCCGGTCTGGTACCAGGTCCGCGATCTCGGCGCGGCCCGAGCGTTCTATACCGGCAAGCTCGGGTTCACCGAGACCTACGTCGATTCCGACGGCGGCTGGGTGAAGCTCGAGCGCGACGGCATGGAGATCGGGCTGGCCGAAGGTGAGCCGCAGGACGACGGCGGCGTCGCGAACGTCAACGTCGACGATGTGAAGGCCGTGGCGGACGAGCTTCGGAACGAGGGCGTCGAGGTCGGCGTCGTGTTCGAGCTGCACGGGGAGATGCGTCTCCTGGACGTGTTCGATCCGGACGGCAACCGGCTGCAATTTGCCGAAGAGCTTTCCAAAGGCTGAGCTCGCGGCCGCAGTCGGGGCGTCCCCGGCGCGCTGGAAGAGCGTCCGCGGCGGCGGCTACGGGACGAACACTGCCAAATGGAGCGTCGACCTCGACGATGGGCGACGCGTGTTCGTGAAGCTCGCCCTCGACGAGGTCGCGGCCGGCTGGCTCCGGTCCGAAGCGCGCGTTTACGATGCGCTGTCGACGTCGTTCGTGCCGGCGCTCGTCGCCTGGCACGACGCGAACGACGACACGTTCCTCGTGCTGGAGGATCTGACCGACGCGCACTGGCCGCCGCCCTGGTCGTCGGCGCAGATCACCCTCGTCCTGGACACACTCGACGCCGTCCACGCGAAACCGCCGCCGTCCGGGCTCCCACTCCTGGACGACATGCGCGAGCACCTCGACGGATGGCCGACCGTCGCCGCCGACCCGGAGCCGCTCCTCGCGACGGGTCTGTGCTCGGTCGAGTGGCTCCAGGGGGCGCTTCCCGCGCTTGCCGAGGCCTCGGCGGACGCCACGCTCACCGGTGACGCTTTGCTCCATCTGGACGTCCGAAGCGACAACCTCTGTTTCCGCGGCGATCGCGTCGTCCTCGTCGACTGGAATTTCGCGTGCGTCGGCAATCCGCTCATCGACGCCGTCGCGTGGCTCCCGAGCCTCCGCCTCGAGGGCGGCCCGGAGCCGTGGGAGATCGTGCCCGACTCCGAAGGACTGGCCCCGCTGATCGCAGGCTTCTTCGCCGCTCGTGTCGGCCTGCCGCCGCCGGCGACGGCGCCGAAGGTGCGGGAGATCCAATGCAGGCAGCTCGAAGTGGCGCTGCCGTGGGCTGCGCGCGAGCTCGGGCTAAGCGTGGAGTTGGTTAGATAGCGGAGGGCCGCTGCACGAGCGGCGCAGGCAGGCGTACGCGCCCGGGACCCAGTCGCAACGCGCGGCGCCGGAGCAGGCGGGCCCGCAGGCCGGTCCCAAACTCGGTCCGCCGTTCATCGTCACGTTTCATACCCGTTCTGATGCCGGAGGAGCCCGCTTCTTGCACCGCTCCGGACGGATCCCTCATTCGAGGTACCGCGGTCGTACACTCAACCGCGTGATCCGCCAGGCCGGGCCGCAGGACGTCCGTTTTCTCCGCGACATGCTGAAGCACGCCTACCACTGGCGTCTGAACGAAGACCCCGACCTGCCGGTCGCCCGCTATGTGAACAACTGGGGCCGGCCGGGCGACGCCGGCCTCGTCGCCTGGGAGGCGGGCCCGATCGGCGCCGCCTGGTACCGGCTCTTCCCCTCGAACGCGCCCGGCTTCGGCTTTGTCGACGAGCACACGCCGGAGCTGACGATCGCGGTCGTCCCCAGCCGGCGAGGCGGCGGCCTCGGCGGTGAGCTGATGCAGGCGTTGCTGGAGCGGGCGAAGCAAGAGGGCCACACCGCCATCAGCCTCTCCGCGGAAAAAGGCATGACGAAGCTGTATGAGCGTTACGGTTTCCGCCCGGTGGAAGAGAAGGACGGGACGGTGACTATGAAGGCTGATCTAGGCTAGGTCTGATGGAAGTCGACGTCGCTGTTCTCGGGGGCGGGCCCGGTGGTTACACCGCGGCGATCCGCGCCGCGCAGCTCGGGGCAAAGGTTGCGTGCGTCGAACGCGAGCCTGAGCTCGGCGGGACCTGCCTGCGCATCGGGTGCATCCCGACGAAGGCGTGGGTGCAGACGGCGTTCGCGCTGAAGGAGGCGGAGCACACCTTCGAGAAGCTCGGCGTCAGGCTGGGCGGCTTCCAGCTCGAATTCGGGAAGGCGAACGAGTGGAAGGCGGCAGTCGTCAAGCAGATGACGCAAGGAGTCGCATCGCTCTTCAAGGCGAACGGCGTCGAGTGGGTCAAGGGCAACGGGACGTTCAAGGACGCGAACACGATCGCCGTCGAGGGCGGGGAGGACGTCTCCTTCAAATCGGCGATCATCGCCACCGGATCGTTCCCTTTGCGCCCGCCGATCGAAGGGCTGGACTCGGAACGCTGCGTCGACTCGGAGGGCCTGCTCGCGCAGACCGAAGTGCCGAAGCGGCTCGTCGTGCTCGGCGGCGGCATCATCGGGTGCGAGTTCGCGTCGATCTTCCAGCGTTTCGGCAGCGAGGTGACGATCATCGAGATGCTGCCGTCACTGATCCCGCAGGAAGACGCCGACGCGTCGAAGGAGCTCGCGAAGCAGTTCGGGAAACGGGGGATCGCGCTCCACCTCGAGAAGCAGTGCAACAAGGTCGAGGAGAACGGCGGCGGCCTCACCGTCCATTTCGGTGACGGCGAGACGGTCGAGGCGGATCTCATGCTGGTCTCCGTCGGCCGCGGGCCGACGGTCGAAGGTCTCGGGCTCGAGGAGATCGGCGTGGAGCTCGACAAGCGGAAGGGCATCGCCGCCGACGAGCACCGCCGCACGACCGTCCAGCACATCTACGCCGTCGGCGACTGCGCGGGTTACTGGCAGCTCGCCCACACGGCCTTCCGCGAGGGCGAGGTCGCGGCCGAGAACGCCTGCGGGCACGAGGCGATCGTCGACAACCGCGCGGTCCCGCGACCGATCTACACGGATCCGGAGATCGCAGGCGTCGGTCTCACCGAGGCCGAGGCGCGCGAGCAATACGGCGACGACGTCGCCACGGGCATGTTCCCGTGGATCGCGAACGCGCGTGCCGTGATGCAGAACGAGACGACCGGCTGGGTGAAGTCGATCCACGAGACGCGGTACGGCGAGCTGCTCGGCCTCGTCATGGTCGGCCCGCACGTAACCGATCTGATCGAGGCAGGAGTGGTCGCGATCGACGCCGAGGCGACCGTCGAGACGGTCGGCGACGGGATGGCCGCGCACCCGACGCTGTCCGAGGCGATCAAGGAAGCCGGACTCGTGGCGCTCGGCCGCGCCATCCACGTGCCGAACCGCAAGCGCGCGAAGACCCCCGCCTAGCGGCGAAGCAGTCCGGCTGTCGGGTCGTATTGTTTTCAAATGACAAGTTACGCGTACCTACAAGCCGGTCAGAACCGTTCTGAGAGAGATGGCGACTGCGGCCCCCGGGATTCCGGTCCTAGCCCGAGACGAGGCCTTCGAGCTTCTGTACCGCCGCTACGTCAAGGACGTCTACCACTACGCGCTCGCACTCCTTCGCAATCCGGCTGACGCCGAGGACATCACACAGACCACGTTCTTGAACGCCTACCGCGCGTGGCAGCGCGGAGACGAGATCGAGAAGCCGCAGAACTGGCTGATCAAGATCGCGCACAACGTCGCGCGCACGCGGTACGCCCGCGCGGGTCGCCGGGTGAAGGAAGTCCCGCTGGAGGAGCACGTCGAGCAGCTCGCGGTTCCGGAGGAAGAGCGGCCGGACGTGGAGGGGGTTCTCCGGGCGCTCGGGCGCCTCCCGTTCAACCAGCGCGCGGCGCTCGTGATGCGAGAGCTCGAGGGACGCACGTACGCAGAGATCTCCGACACGATCGGGGTCTCGGTCGCGGCGGTCGAGACGCTCATCTTTCGAGCCCGAAGGTCGCTTCGGCTACGCGCCTCAGCCCTCCGGTCGCTCGCCGCAGTGCCCGTGCCCGGCTCGCTGACGCAACTGTTCGAAGCCGGCGGTGTCGCTGCCGGCGGCGGTGCAGCCGTCGGAACGGGCTTTCTCGTCAAGGCCGCCGTTGCGGTCCTGGCAGGAGCCGTCGCCACCGGCGTCGGCGGAGGAAACACCGGCCCTGCGACCGCCGCACCAAGGTCGACGACCCACCTCGATGCGGTCACCGCCTCGGCCGGACTCGTCGGCATCTTCGCCGGCACGAGGAGTGCGGCCAAGGTCCGTGCCTCCGCGGCAAAGCACCGAAGGGAGGCACACGCGACGGTGGCGAGGGGAACTCGGCCCGCCGCGAGCCTCGTCGCGCGCGAAGATCCAAGCCTGAGCTCGACCCCCGCGAGTCTCGGGACAGCCGCGCCGAGCGCCGGATCGACGGCGCCGGCGACGGCCACCGAGCTCGTGACGTCGGTCACGAGCCTCGTGAGCGAGGTGGAGCAAACCGTGGCTGCGCCTGCCTCTACGCTCCCGGTCGAGGTGCCCAGCGTGCCACCTTTGCCCGTCGCGCCTCCACCCCCGCCCAAATTGCCTTAAGTCCAGCGTCCGCACAACGACGCAAGATTCCGCCCGAGTGGGTATCTACTAGGTCATGACGCCCTTGCTGGCGCAGAGGCCTCGCGCGGACCGGTCCTTCGAGCGGATGTACAGGCGACACGTCGGTGACGTGTATCGCTATGCACTCGCGGTGATGCGCAACCCGGCCGACGCCGAGGACGTCACGCAGACGACGTTCCTGAACGCGTACCGCTCGTACATCGAGAAGGGAAATCGGCCCGAGAAGCCCCAGAACTGGCTGATCGCGATCGCACACAACGTCTGCCGGCAGCGGTTTCGTCAGTCGGCGCGCAGGCCCGCGGAGGTGTCCTTCGAGGACGACATCGCCGACACGATCGCCGACGAGGACACGCCGAGCGGCGAGGACATCCGCCGCGCGCTCGGCCATCTCGCGTTCAACCAGCGCGCGGCGCTGGTGATGCGGGAGCTCGAGGGACGCTCCTACGCCGAGATCGCGGAGATCCTCGACCTTTCGACGAGCGCCGTCGAGACGCTCATCTTTCGGGCGCGGCGCGCGCTGCGCGAGCAGCTCGAGGGATCGCTGACCTGCGGCGAAGCCGAGTTCGCCATCTCACGACAGCTCGATGGACGTCTGCCGCGCCAGGAGCGGGGACAGCTTCGCGCGCACCTGCGTGAGTGCGGAGAGTGCGCGTCGTTCGCCCGGCGGCAGCGCGCCCAGCGCGGCGCGCTGAAGACACTGGCCCTCGTGCCGGTGCCGGGCTCGCTCAGCTCGTTCTTCGGTGGCGGAGCTGCGGTGGGGACAGGCCTCGGGATCAAGGCCGCTGCCGCAATCACCGCGGGTCTCGTGATCGGCGGCGCCGGTTACGAGGGTGTCCGGCACTCGCCCTTGAGCAGCGATCGGCCGGCCGCGGCCGTGCCCAGCACTCCGAGCGCCGCGGTCGTCGAGGCTAACGCTGTCGTTCCGGCGCCGCGCGAGCACATTCCGGCAACGGCTGCGCAGGCCCAAGGGAAGAGTCGCGGCAAGCCGGCTAAGGCGCTCACGGCCGCGAGCCACGGAAAGAAGGGGAAGCACCTCGCCAACGGGCGGGGCCGACAGAAGAAGTACGTGGGCGATGCCAGCGTTGCCGCGCGTCACGTCCACGCGACGCACCCGGGACCGCCAAGCCATCCCGCCGCGCCGCCAACCTCACACCGGAAGCTGAAGCCCAAGCGCCACCAGCTCCCCGGCCCCTTCGATACCAGGCCGCCTCCGTCGCACAAGCCGTAATCCGGCGCAGGAAATTCCTCCCGCTTGAGTCTCTCTAGGAGGACGTGCCCTCGTCCCCACCCCGGGGCCATGCCGCCGGCGGGCCCCGGGGTTCATTTCGTGGGGGAACCCATGGTTCCCCCACGTGCCCCTCCTTCGCCTCGGCAACGCTGAGGTTGGTAGCGCTCCCGGCGAGCCGCGGTCTCGCCTCCGCGCGCGTGATCGAGCTCGCCCTAGAAGGATTTGAGCGGTTTCGTCGTTCCGCGCGGGCGGTGGTGCTACGCATCCCCGCCCGCGTGAGTTCGCCGGAAGCTTTCGTGGTGTGCTGCCTCCGGCGGATTTGGACATACACCGTTGGTAGGCTCGATGTGAAAGGAGACACATGGGGATCATCAATCGGCGTAACGCGGTTCTCGGCTGGGGCGTCTGGAAGGTCGCCAAGAATCTCGGCAAGCGGAAAGCTCGGGCCGCTGTGCCCGGGACGGGTGAGCATGCCGGCTTGAACAAGTCGGCGATCGCCTCGATCTTCGCGGCGATCGGCGGGGCGTTGTGGTTCTGGCGTAAGAAGTCGGACGAGACGACGACTTCTTAGGACGGTCGCGTGATTAGTGCGATCGGTTCGACCGGTCATTTCAGACGGACGCGCGAGCAAAGCCCGCGCGTCCTGACGACGGCACCGCGAGCGGTGCCGTAGCGTAGTGGGGGACGTTCCCGGCGGCTTTCTGCGGCCCGCGCTCGAGGGGATCGTTCCCTACGAGCCGGGCAAGCCCGTCGAAGAGGTTCAGCGTGAGCTCGGGCTCGAGCGGGTGGTCAAGCTTGCGTCCAACGAAGGCCCGTTCGGCCCCTTCCCAGAGGCGCTCGAGGCGCTGGAGCGCGCGGCCGGCGAGCTGAACCGTTATCCCGACGGCGGCGCCTATCGTCTCCGGCGCGCGCTCGCGGATCGTCACGGCGTCCGCTTCGAGGAGATCGCAATCGGCGCCGGAGCGGACGCGGTCATCGACGGCGTCTCCCAGGCGGTACTCGATCCCGGCGACGAGATCGTCTGCGGCTGGCCGTCGTTCCCGAGCTACGTGATCTACGCGCTCAAGCTCGGCGCGGAGCCCAAACGCGTACCGCTGCGGGACGAGCGCTACGACCTCGAGGCGCTCCTCGACGCGGTCACGCCCCGGACGAAGCTCGTCTACGTGTGTCATCCGAACAATCCCACGGGGACGATGAACTCGCGCGCGGAGCTGGACTGGTATTTCGACCGCGTCCCGGAGCACGTCGTCACCGTGCTCGACCAGGCCTATTTCGAATACATCGACGATCGCGACTACGCCGACGGAATCGAGGAGTACTTCAAGGCCGGACAGCGCGTGCTCGTGCTGCGGACGTTCTCGAAGATCTACGGACTGGCCGGGCTGCGCGCCGGCTACGGCGTCGGACCTGCGGAGCTGGTCACGGCGCTCGGCAAGACTCGCCGTGCCTTCGACCTGACCACACCCGCACAGGAGGCGGCCCTCGCCAGCCTCGACGCAGCCGCCGAGCTCGAGCGCCGGCGCAAGCTCAACGTTGACGGGCGCGCCGACTTGGAACGACTCCTTCGCGACGCCGGGTACGACGTCGCCGGTCCCGCGGTCGGCAACTTCGTGTTCGTCGATCTCGGCGAGGACGCTCAGCCGTTCTTCGAGGCGCTCTTGCAGCAAGGCGTAATCGTGCGTCCGCTTGCCGGCTTCGGCGCGCCGCACGCAATTCGGGTCACAGTCGGAACGCCGCACGAGCACGCATTCTTCGCGGACGCGCTGGCTCGGGTGAGGACGGCCGCAGCGGCTTCCTGACAGACTTTGAGGGGGGGTGACCGGTCTCCGCCGACAGCTGAGCCTTCTCGGCACCGCGCCCGGCTTCCGCCTGCTGTTCCTCGGCACGCTTGGGTCGAGCCTCGGCACGTTGTTGGCCACCGTTGCGCTCGTGGTCGACGTCAAGGACCGCACGGACTCAGGTCCTTGGGTCAGCGCGCTGATGATCGTCGAGTTCCTGCCGGCGGTGGCCGTGGGACTCCTCTTCGGGCCGTTGCTCGATCGACTCTCGCGGAGGGGCTTGATGATCGTGTCGGATCTCGTCCGGGGCGCGGTGTTTTGCACACTGCCCTTCGCAGACTCCGCCGGGAAGATCGTCGCGCTCGCGGGAATCGCGGGTCTCGCGACCGGCTTCTTCCGTCCGGCCGTCTACGCAGGTCTCCCGAACCTCGTCGAGGAACACGAGCTTGCGCGCGCGAATTCTCTGCTCCAGACGAGCGAGAACGTCAGCTGGACGATCGCGCCCGTCATCGGCGGCGCCCTCGTCGCGGCCTCAGGTCCGGACCTCGCCTACTGGATCAACGCGGCGTCGTTCTTGCTTTCGGCGACGTTGATCCTCCGCATTCCCGGGCGCGGCCTTCAGGGGGCTCTCGCGAAAAGTCGCGGCCATCTGCGGGATCTCGGGGACGGATTTGCGCGCGTCGTTCGAACACGACCCCTGCTCACCGTGCTCGTCGTGTGGACGATCGCACTCGGCGGCGTCGCCGCCTCGCAGACGGCGCAGATCTTTCTGGCGAAGGATGCGTTCTCAGCCGGGGACTTCGGCTACGGACTCATCTTCGGCTGCATCGGCCTGGGGCTCGCGATCGGCAGCTTCGGCGCCGGGACCTGGGTCGAGTCCCGCTCCGTCGGCAGCGTCTACGCGGCGAGCATTCTCGTTCAGGCGATCGGCGTCGGGGCCGCGGCGGGCTCACCCAACGTCTGGGTTGCGCTGCCCTGCTTCGTTCTCGGCGGGATCGGAAACGGGACTGCGATCGTCTGCAACTCGCTGCTCGTCCAGCGGGGCGCTGAGGACGAGGTGCGCGGACGCGTCTTCACGGTGATCATGAGCGTCAACTACGCCGTCTACGGAATCGGGCTCGCCGTCGCCGGTCCGCTGACGGACAGCGTCGGACCCCGCTGGGTCTTCGGCGGCGTCGGCGTCGTGCTCGCCTTCGCCGCGCTCGTCGCATATGCACTCGGTCGGACGGTCCCGCGCCCGGCGGAGCAGCCCGCCGAGGCCGAGGCGGCTTAGTGGCCCGGCGGCGGGACTGGACGCGTGAGTCCCTCGCCGAGGGTGTTCGCACCGGGGACACGCGAGCGCTGGCGCGCGCGATCTCGCTGGTCGAGAACTCCGATCCGCTCGCCTACGAGCTCGTCCGCGACCTGTATCCGGAGACGGGTCGCGCGTATGCGGTCGGCGTCACCGGCCCGCCCGGCGTCGGCAAGTCGAGCCTGATCTCGGCGGTCATCGGACACGTCCGCGAGCAGGAACGGACGATCGGCGTGATCTCGGTCGACCCCTCCAGCCCGTTCTCGCACGGCGCCCTGCTCGGCGATCGCATCCGCCTCTCGGACCACTTTCTCGATCCAGGCGTGTTCATCCGCTCGATGGGCGCGCGCGGACACCTCGGCGGTCTCGCCGAGGCGACGCTGCAGGCCCTGCTCGTCCTCGACGCCGCCGGCAAGGAGCTCGTCTTCCTCGAGACGGTCGGCGCGGGCCAGGGCGAGGTCGAGGTGATCGGGATCGCCGACACGGTCGTGCTCGTGCTCATGCCCGGATCCGGCGACTCCGTGCAGGCGCTGAAGGCCGGAATCATGGAGATACCCGACGTGATCGCGATCAACAAGATGGATCATCCGGCGGCGAAGACGATGCAGAAGGAGGTCCGGTCGATCCTGTCGCTCGACCGCGACCGCTCCTGGCGGCCGCCGATCGTGCTCACCGAGGCCACCCGCGGCGAGAACGTGCCCGAGCTCTGGACGAAGATCGAGGAGCACCGCGCGCATCTCGAGTCCGACGGCCGGCTCGAGGAGCGGCGGCGGAAGAACCTGGTGGGTGAGGTGTTCGCGGTCGCGTCCGGGAGGGCGAAGGCGCATCTCGAGCAGGCGGTTGCCGACGATCCGGAGTTGCGGCGCCTGCTCGACGAGGTGCAGCGGCGCGAGCTGGACCCGTTGACGGCGGTACGCGAGATAATGGAGAAAGTCTTCAAGCTGTCCGGTGCCAGACTTCAGTCTGGCACCGGCGTACAAGACATTGGCGACGCAACGGACGGCACCGACACTCGCTGACATCCAGGAGGCGCGGCAGCGCCTGCAGGGGATCGCCGAGGAGACGCCGATCTACCTTTCGGAGACGTTCTCGCGCCGCTCTGGGCACGAAGTTCGTCTCAAGGCCGAGAACCTCCAGCGCACAGGCGCATTCAAGGTGCGCGGCGCAGTCAACAAGCTCGCGACGCTCTCGCCGGAGGAGCGCGCCGCCGGCGTCGTGGCCGCAAGCGCCGGCAATCACGGCCAGGCCGTCGCCTGGGCCGCGCGTGAGCTCGGGGTGCACGCCCGGATCTACGTGCCGGTCGACGCGCCGATGGCGAAGGTCGAGGCGTGCCGCAACTACGGCGCCGAGACGGAGATGACCGGGGCGCACTTCGAGGACGCGCTCGCCGCGGCGCGCGCGGACGCCGAGGAAACGGGCGGAACCTTCATCCATCCCTATGAGGACACGTTGGTGATCGCGGGCCAGGGGACGATCGGGCTCGAGCTCGTCGAGCAGGCACCCGACGTCGAGACCGTCCTCGTTCCCGTCGGCGGGGGTGGCCTCGCGCTCGGGATCGCGATCGCGCTCCGCGCGCTGCGCCCGCACGTCCGGATCGTCGGCGTGCAGGCCGGGCTCGGCGGTTACACGATCGCCGACGGCATCGCGGTGAAGGTGCCGAGCGAATTCACCATGCCGCTGCTCGACGATTTGCTCGACGATCTCGTTGCGGTCACCGACGAGGAGATCAGCGAGGCGATCGTGCTGCTCCTGGAGCGCGCGAAGCTGGTGGTGGAGGGCGCGGGCGCGGTCGGCGTGGCCGCGCTGCTCGCCGGAAAGGCAAACGGAACCGGACTCGCGATTCCCGTTCTCTCAGGAGGCAACATCGACCCGACGATGCTGATCTCCGTGATGCGACACGGGCTCACGGTCGCCGGTCGCTACGTCGTCGTCCGCACGCAGCTTGCAGACCGTCCCGGCGAGCTGATCAAGCTTCTCTCGCTCGTCGCCGAGGAGCGCGGCAATGTGATCTCCGTGGAGCACCACCGCGAGGGGATGGACATACCCGTGACGGAGACGGAGGTCGAGCTCACGCTCGTGACGCGCGACGAGGCCCACTGCCGGCGCCTGCTGGGCGCAATGGCAGAACGCGGGTATACGGTCGAGCGGCTCAGGTAGAGCCGCAGCGCCGGAACGAGACGGTCTGGCCCGTCCAGTCGTCGACGCCGCCATGCAGCACCGGGCGGGCGTCGACGCCGGCGGCCGTGAGGACGCTTGCGGCGATCGACGCTCGCGTCCCCGACTCGCAGATGGTCACGACCGGCATCGAGCTGTCGAGCCCGTCCGGGCCCGTGGTGCGCAGCAGGCGGTATGGGATGTGGAGCGAGCCGGGGATGTAGCCGGCGTCGCGCTCGGACTTCTCGCGCACGTCGAGGACCTGGACGGACCCTTCTTCCAGCAGCCGCTCCAGGTCGCCGATGTCGACCGGTTCCAGCCGCTCTGTCGCGTCGCCCTCGGTGACAAAGCCCGCCAGCTCGAGGAAGCCGACTGAGCGCAGGCCGCGCGCCGCACGATTCGCTTCATCCTCGTCGGCGGCGTAGATCACGATGCGCTCGTCCAGGTCGAGAACGAACCCTGCCCGCGTCGCGAACGACGATCCCGAGACCGGGACGTTGAAGGCGCCGTGGACGTGGCCCTGCGCGTGCGCGTCGGGGGAGCGCACGTCCAGTACCGTTGCACCGCTTGTGTCGTCGAGGCGCTCGAGTGGGGTCGGCGCACCGACGAAGGGGCCCTTGTTGATCGCGACGACGTGCGCGGTCGTGGGTGGGCGCGGCGCCGACACCGCCGCCGAGTTGTTGATGAACGCCTGCACTTCACCGAAGGCGAGCGCAGCGTTCGTGCGCTTCTCGTCTCCGATCGTCGAGGAGTGGGCCGGGCTCATCGCGGCGCCGCACAGCGATCCTGCGACGTGCCCGGGATAGACCTCGTAGGTGTCGGGGAGCTGCGTCAGGCGCTGGAGGGAATGGAAGAGTCCCTCCGCGCCTTCGCGCGCTTCGATGGCGAGATCGGGGCGGGCCGCGTCGCCGACGAAGAGGGAGTCGCCGGTCAGCACGAGACGCTCGTCGGCGACGAACGCGCAGTGCTCGGGACGGTGTCCCGGCGTGTGGATGACCCGGACCGGCACGGAGCCCGCGTGCAGGACCTGCCCGTCCTCCAGCGGCTCGAAGGGGAACTCGGGTTCTGCGAGTGGATGGACGGATACCGGGAGCTCGTGCTCGAGCGCAAACCTGCCGTGGCCGGAGACGTGGTCGGCGTGCGTGTGCGTCTCGAGCACCCGGACGATGCGCACGCCCTCGTCCTCGGCCGCGTCGAGATATTGCTCGATCGCGTATGCGGGGTCGACCACGAAGGCTTCGCCGCCGGTGGGATCCCCGATCAGGTAGGAGGCGCAGCCGAGATCGCCGTCGACGAACTGGCGAAACAGCACGTAGAGGAAGCTAACACCGGCTCCCGCTAGCTTTCTTGAAGCTTTGCGGGTTCGCGCCGGCGATTCTTCAGGCGAGATGCGTTTCGAGCCACTCTTGCAGTTCCTCGCGCGAGACGATCCCGGCCGCGACGCCTTCGAACAACGCCACGGTCTCATCCTCGTCTTCCAGCGGATGAGTGCGCCAGGCGTGGCCATTCCGTTCCACAAACTCGAGCAGGCAGAGGAATCCCGTCCGCTTGTTCCCATCCGGCATCGGGTGATTGCGGATCAGGTGCCACGTGAGTACGGCAGCCTTTGCGGTGAACTCGGGATAGGCCTCGACGCCACCGAAGCCCCCAGCCGGCGCTGCGAGAGCGGATTGGGCGAGAGGAACGAGGCGCTCGAAACGGATCAGCGTCTCAGCGGGAATGCCAAGAACACGCTCCGCGATAGCGAGGTAGTCGGCTAGGTCGAGGTAATCGACGTCGCTCGCTATTGCGCGAGCCTCTCGAGGATCGACTGGTTCTCGTGCATGAACCGGTCAAGCCTCGCTTGGAACGCCCGATCGGCACGCTTCGCCTGGACGTGCTTGGCGATCGCCTCGCGGACCGCCTCGGACACGGTGATGTCCTCGACGCGGGCGATTGCCTCGAGCTCACGTGCGAGCTGGTCCTCCAAGCGCAGAGTCATTGCCTTCGCCATTTCTGGGGCCTCCTTTCCTCAGAGAGGTATTTTGATACCTCGGTATCGTTATGTCAAACGAAAACCCCCGCCTGGGGTATTCCGCGGACCGTCCACGAGGGACGGCCGCGCAGCCAAGCGATTGCGGAGCGCAGCCATCCGGCTAGCTTTCTTGAAGCTTTGCGGGTTCGCGCCCTGTTTCTCCCCGTCTGCTGCGCTCTGACCTTTCCGGCCGGCGCCTGGGCGCATGCGAGTCTCGTTCGCACCGTGCCGGCCGACGGCACCGTGCTGGCCGCGGCCCCAGGGAGCGTCCGCTTCGTCTTCGACGACGACGTCCGCGCCGGATCGGGGATCAAGGCGATCCGCAACGGCGACGGCTCCGTGCTCGGAGGGAAGCCGAGGATCGTCGGCGGGCGGGTGCTCGTCATACCGCTCCGGGCGGGCCTCGGCGACGGCGACTACACGGTGCTCGGGCGCGTGATCTCGGACGACGGCCACACGATCGCGGAGGTGACTGCATTCGGCGTGGGGGAGGGACGGGGGCCGCCCAAGGCCGCGCTCTCGGCGGGCAGCGGTCCGAGCGCGCGGGACGTGGTCTCGCGCTGGCTTCTGTTCGCGGGCCTCCTCACGGCGGCCGGCGCGGCGTTCTTTCGCTTCGCGGTCGGGCCGGTTCCGGTGCGACTCCTGCTGGGCGCCTTCCTGCTCGTGTTCGTCGGAATCTCGGGCCTGCTCCACGACGTCTCGCTGTCGACGCGGTTCGGCGGCGTGATGGCAGTGGCGGCGATCGTCGCCGGCGTCGGCGCTCTTCTGGCCGCCGTCGCGCCGGTCTACCCTGTGCTCGAGCCGTATCCGTTCGTGGCCGCCCTCGTCCTGGTGCCGGCACCGTCGCTTGCGGGTCATGCGCTCGATCCCGGGCGACCCCGGATCGAGGTCGTGGTGGATGTCCTTCATGTCGCGGCCGCGTCGCTGTGGCTCGGCGGGCTCGTCGCGCTCGCGCTCGCCCTCCGCGTGCGTGAGGGCCGGGCTGCGACTCTGCGGCGCTTCTCGAATCTCGCGCTCGCATCCGTCCTCCTGCTCGCCGCGACCGGGGTCATCCGTGCGCTCTCCGAGCTCGACTCCGTGAGCCAGGTCTGGACGACCGGATACGGCCAAGTTCTGATCGTGAAGACGGGACTTCTGACGGCCCTGATTGCGATCGGCTGGATCAACCGCTACCGGCTCGTTCCTCGGCTGTCCCTGGGCGGATTGCGGCGGAGCGTGGCCGCCGAGCTCGCACTCTTTGCAGGGCTTGTAGCCGCGGTTGCGCTGCTGACCGACCTTCGTCCCGGCCGCGATCGGATCGCCGCCGCGGCTGTCCCGGTGGCAAAGGGGCCGCCGCCGCTGCCGGCGAAGGACATGGTGGTGCAGGCGCGGGAGGACGGCCAGCTTGGCGTCGCCCTCGCGGTCCGGCCGCCCGGCTCGGAGGTGACGGTGCTCGGTCCCGACGGACTGGGAGTGAACGGCCTCTCGGTGCGGATCTCGGGCGTAGAAACGCGCTCGTGTGGGGCCGGCTGCTACGGCGCGTTCGTCTCGCCGGTTGGGAAGGTGATCGTGTCGGTCGACGGAAAACGCCTTGCGTTCCACGTTCCGGCCAAGCCTCGGACGGCGAACGCTCTCGTCGCGCGGGCGACGAGGAACTTCCGGGCGTTACGGAGCGTCGACTACGCCGAGCGGCTCGCGTCGAGCCCGCGGAACCGTGTCGTCGCGGACTTCACGCTCGAGCGACCCAACCGGCTCGAGTACCGGATCCGCGGCGGTGCAGCGGGGATCATCATCGGCCCGCGCCGCTGGGACCGAGTGCGTGGCGGTCGGTGGATGCCGTCGCCGCAGGAACCGACGCCTCAGCCCGAGCCGATCTGGGCGGCGGGCCACTTCACGAACGCGTTCCTGCTCGAGACGACGCCGTCGACGTACGTCGTCGCATTCATGAAGCCGATCGGGCCGGTGTGGTTCACGATCCGCCTCGATCGCCGGACGCTGCTGCCGCGGGAGCTGCGCATGACCGCGGCGTCACATTTCATGACGCACCGCTACACGCAGTTCAACGCACCGGCCAGGATCCGCGCTCCGCGTTAGAGGCCGAGGTGCCGCGCGATGACCATCCGCTGAACTTCATTCGTACCCTCGCCGATCTCGAGGATCTTCTGGTCGCGGTAGAGCCGTGAGATCGCGTACTCGTCCATGTAGCCGTAACCGCCGTGGATCTGGAGCGCCCAGTTGACGGCGCGGTGGGAGAGCTCGCCGGTGTAGAGCTTCGCCTGCGCCGCTGCGAGGCCGAAGTCGCGGCCCTGATCCTTGAGCCACGCAGCCTTGTAGACCATCGTCCGGCCGGCCTCGATCTCCGTGGCCATGTCCGCGAGCTTGAACTGAACCGCCTGGAAGCGCGCAATCGGCCGCCCGAACTGCTGCCGCTCCTGCGCATACGCGTACGCGAGGTCGTATGCGCCCTGCGCGAGCCCGACCCCCATCGCCGCGACCGAGATCCGGCCGCCGTCGAGGATCTCCAGGAACTGCTGGAAGCCTTTCCCGCGCGGGCCGAGGAGATTGCCCTCCGGAACCTTGCAGTCCTTGAACGACAGCTCCCGCGTGTCGGACGCACGCCAGCCGAGCTTCTTCATCGGCTTCGAGATCTCGTAGCCGAGCGTCCCGTTCGGGACGATGATGTCGGAGATCTCGTCGTCGCCGGTGCGAGCCGTGATCGTGACGCAGGCGGTGATGTCCGTCCCTGCGTTGGTGATGAAGATCTTCGACCCGTTGATCGTCCACTCGCCGTCGCGCAGCTCGGCGCGTGTGCGTGTCGCCCCCGCGTCCGAGCCGGCGTCAGGCTCGGTCAGCCCGAACGCTGCGAGTTTCTTCCCGGACGCAAGGTCGGGCAGCCAGGCGCGCTTCTGCTCCTCGCTGCCGTAGTTGAGGATCGGCAAGGTGCCGAGTGAGTGGTGGGCGGCCATCGTGATCGCGACGGACGAGTCCACGCGTGTGAGCTCCTCGACCGCGATCGCGTACGCGACCGTGTCGGCGCCCGCGCCGCCGTACTCCTCGGGAACGGTCATCCCCATCAGCCCGAGCTCGGCCATCCCCGCCACGAGGTCGTACGGGAAGCGGCTCTCGCGATCCAGTTCCTCCGCGACGGGCGCGACTCGTTCGCGCGCGAAGTCGCGCACGGTCGAGCGAACGAGCTCGTGCTCCTGGTCGAGGTCGAAGTTCAAGTGCTGAGACGCTGGGCGAGCTCGACGATCAGGCGGACGCCGTAGCCGGTGCCGCCGCGCTGCGTGAGATAGTCGCCGCGCGAGCGCTCGAGGAAGCCGGGACCCGCCATGTCGATGTGCGCCCACGGCCCTTCGCCGGCGAACTCGCGCAGGAACTCCGCAGCCAGGACCGGCGAGCCCTGGCGAAGCTCGGAGGAGTTCTTCAGGTCCGCGTACGCGGAGTCGACGTACCGCCGGTAGCGAGGATGGAGCGGAAAAGGCCACGCGTGGTCGCCGCTCGTCTTCGCTGCGCGCAGGACCTCCTCGCGCCACTCATCGTCGTTCGCGAATAGGCCGGCATAGAGGTCGCCCAGCGCCAGCTCCATCGCACCGGTCAGGGTTGCGAGGTCGAGCAGATGCGTCGCCCCCTCGCGCCTCGCGTACCACATCGCGTCGGCGAGGACGAGCCGCCCCTCGGCATCCGTGTTCGTGATCTCGATCGTCTTGCCGTTCGCGGCCCGAAGGATGTCCCCCGGCCGGAACGACGTCCCGCTGACGAGGTTCTCCGCGGCGGCGACGACGGACAGGAGCCGGACCGGCAGCTCCAGCTCGGCAACAGCGGCCGTCGCAGCGATCACGGCCGCGCCTCCGGCCATGTCGCCCTTCATGTCGTACATCTTCAGCGCCGGCTTCAGCGAGATCCCGCCGGCGTCGAAGGTGATGGCTTTGCCCACGAGCCCGAGCACGAGCTCGCCGTGCGTGGCCTGCGGCGGGTCGTAGCGGAGCACGATCAGCCGCGGGCCGTTCACGCTTGCGCGCCCGACCGCTGACAGCGCGCCCATCCCGAGCTCGTCGATCTGGGCCGGGTCGAGGACGGAGACGTGAAGATTCGGGCCGGCGAGCTCGCGAGCGCGCTTCGCCAGGCCTTCGGGCGTGAGCTCGTTCGGCGGAGAGTTCGCCAGGTCGCGCGCCCGGTTGACCCACTTGCCGATGCGTGCCGCACGCGTTGCCGTCTCGGCGAGCCCGTCCTCCTCGGCGGCGCAGAGGACGATCTTCTCGATCCGCTTCCTCGGCTTCTCGTCCGTCTTCCAGCGCCCGGGGCTGTACGACCCGAGCAGGATGCCCTCGACGACGGCGCGTGCCTGCTCCTCGAACGGAAGCGGTAGCGACTCGTCGAGCAGCCACGCGATGGTTCCGCCGACGTCCGCCACCTGTCGAGCGACGGCCGCGGCGGCGGTCCGGAGCGTGTCGGCGTCGAGTTCGCCCGGCTTCCCGATGCCGGCGACGACGAGACGACGGGCGTTGAGCTCTCCGTCCGTATGGAGGAGCACCGTCTCTCCCAGCTCGCCCCTGAGCTCACCGTCGTCCGCGAGGCGCCGGAGACGGCCGCCGAGCCGTTCGTCGATCACGCGGGCACCGTCGGAGAGCGGGGCGGACTCGTCGTCGGGAAGGGGGATCGCGAGCGTGTCGGGCTCGATCTGACCCGGCAACCTGACCTCGATCGCGACCTCTTCCATCGGGCCGCGATGCTATCCGAGCAGCGAGGCAGCGCTTGCGCTGCCGTCCCGAGGATGCGTGGGCTTGGCCCACGCATCCGTCTTAACTCTCGGTCGAGGATGCATCCGAAGAGGGTTTTACGGTGTCTTAACGAATTCGACTAACCGCGGCTCAACTTTCCTCGTCGCATGCCGATGATGAACCCGAAGATGAGCGCTACGGTCCTGCGGCCCGTCGTTCCTTCCCGCTTCCGGCGTGGGCATTCTCGCCCTACCGTCGAGACGCTGATGGCCGACATCTCCAGCCTCACCGCCGAGCGCCAGCGGCTCCGCGATCGGGGAGCAGACGCGGCTCGGCTCGAGCGTAACCGTGTCAAGCTCGCCCGCGCCCAGTGGGAGCTGTCCCACGCGCTGATCGAGCGCTATCTGCGCACTTCGGACTCCGAAGCAGCCTAGTCTCACTCCGAGTCGCCCTCGGTAGCCTGCGGACGTGCGGGCCGAGATCGATCGCCGCGCGATGGCGCTGCTCTCGAGCGGCCACCTCGCCACCGACTTCGCGAACGGCGCGCTGCCTGCTCTGCTCCCGTTTCTGCGGGAGCGCTTCTCGCTCTCGTACACCGCCGTCGGCGCGATCATCCTCGCCTCACAGGCGTCGTCCTCCCTGATCCAGCCGCTCTTCGGACTCTGGTCGGACCGGCGCGGCGCCATCTGGTTGCTGCCGGCCGGCGTCGTGTGCGCCGGGATCGGGATCGCGCTCGCCGCGGATGCCCCCAGCTACTGGCTCGTCCTGCTGCTCGTGCTCGTCTCCGGGGTCGGCGTCGCCGCCTTCCATCCGGAGGGGTCGAAGTTCGCGGGCTTCGTCAGCGGTCGAAGGCGGGCGAGCGGCATGGCCTGGTTCTCGATCGGAGGGAATCTCGGGTACGCCCTCGGGCCGATCGCCACGACCGCGGCCGTCGCGGCGCTCGGCCTCCGCGGTGGAATGCTGGTCGCGCTTCCCTGTCTCGTCGTGGCTGCGGCGATGCTCGCGGGCACGCCGTACCTGCGCGGCTTCGCGCCCGAGCCGGGCGCTGCCCGCGCAGCCGCGGGCGACGACGACCCGACCGCGATGAAGCTCCTGCTGGGCGTGATCGCGCTCCGCAGCGTTGCGTGGTTCGGGTTGATCACGTTCGTACCTCTTTGGGAGGTATCCCTCGGCCATTCGAAGTCGCACGGCAACCACCTGCTCGCGCTGATGCTGTTCGCCGGTGGGGTGGGGACGCTCTTGCTCGGGCCGCTCGCCGATCACTTCGGCCGGCGGCCGGTGCTGCTCGCCAGCGTCGTCGCGACCGGCCCGCTCCTGCTCGTCTTCGTGCTCGTCGGCGGCGTCCCGGGCGCGGTTGCGCTCGCGCTCATCGGCGCGTGCGTCGTCGGAACGTTCGGCGTGACGATGGTGATGGGCCAGGAGTACATGCCTCGGCACATCGGGACCGCGTCCGGATTGGTGATCGGGCTTTCGGTGGGCCTCGGCGGCGTCGCGGCGGTCGGGCTCGGCCGCCTGGCCGACGCGACGAGCTTGCGCTCCGCATTCTTCGTGGCCGCAGCCGCGCCGATGCTCGCCGTCGTCCTTGCCGCGTTGCTGCCATCGCGGAGAGCACGTCGCAGGCTCGAACCTGCGCCTGAGATAGGGTTGGTGCCATGAGCGCGAAAGAGTTTTTCGACACCCTCGAGACCCGTGTCGACACGTCTAAGACCGCCGGCATGAACAACTCGTACCTCTTCGACATCGAAGGCGCGGGCACGTGGAAGGTCGACGTCCAGGACGGAAAGGTGAGCGTGACCGAAGGCGGCGAAGACGCCGACGCGGTCATCACCACTTCGGCGGAAACCTTCGAGAAGATCGCCAGCGGCGAACAGAACCCGACCAGCGCCTACATGACCGGCAAGCTGAAGGTCAAGGGCGACATGGGCGCCGCCATGAAACTGCAGAAGCTCTTCTAAGAGCCGCGCGAAAGCTGACGCTTTCGCGCGGGTGATCGCACGCCCGCTTCGCGGAGAAACGTGCGCGGGCCGAGCCCGCGCACTCTTACGGGGCTCGCGGTTGGCGGTTGAAAGGGTCCGCGGGCGGTGGCGCTTTCGCGTCCCCGCCCGCGTAAGTTCGGCCTGCGGCTAGACCGGCTTCGCCAGCTCTAGCCTCCGGCCTTTCGGCTTGTTATTCCTCGAGTTCGAGCAGGACAGCGCCGCCTGCGACTCTGTCACCTTCGGCAACGTGCACGGTGCGCACGACCGCGTCGTACGGTGACGTCAGCGGCGTCTCCATCTTCATCGCCTCGAGCACGACGAGCGGTTGGCGCGCGCGGACCGAGTCGCCTTCGGCGACGAGCAGTCGGATGACCGTGCCCGGCATCGGGGCGGTGACCGCGCTGTGTTCCCCTGCCGGCCCTCCGTGGTCACTCGCGAGCGCGTCGACGTCGGGGGGCGCGGCCGGCGTGGGCGACGGCAGGTTGAGGCGGAAGGGGGTTCGCCACGGCAATTCGGGTGCGCGCACCGGCCTCGGCGAGAGCGGCGGGTGCTCGGTGAGGAAGGCCGTCGTCGTCTCCCCGGCGCGCACGAGCGGATGCGCGATGAGCCAGCGGAGGAACGGGAGGTTGGTCGTCACGCCCTCGACCTCCGTTTCCTTCAGCGCGTCCCCAAGACGGTCGAAGGCGTCGTCACGCGTGGTGCCGTGGGCGATCAGCTTCGCGATCATGGGATCGTAAGCCAGGCCGACCTCGTCGCCCTCCTCGACTCCGGCGTCGACTCGAATCCCGTCGGGTAGACGCAGGCGCGCGATGCGCCCGGTCTGGGGGAAGAACGTCCGCGGGTCTTCGGCGTACAGGCGAACCTCCACGGCGTGACCGCGCGGATCCGGCCGGAGGTCGAGTGCCTCGCCCGCTGCGATTCGCAGCTGCGACTGAACGAGGTCGATGCCGGTGATCAGCTCCGTTACGGGATGCTCGACCTGGATCCGGCCGTTGAGCTCGAGGAACCAGAAGTCGCGTCCGTCGAGCATGAACTCGGCCGTGCCCGCGCTTTGATAGCCGATCGCGCGCGCGAACGCGACCGCGGCGTCGCTCATCGCTGTCCGGAGTGGCTCATCGACGGCTGCCGACGGCGACTCCTCGAGAACTTTCTGGTGACGCCGTTGAATCGAGCACTCGCGCTCCCCGAGCGCAGCGACGGTCCCGTGCGTGTCGCCGAGTAACTGCACCTCGACGTGGCGCGGGCGCTCGAGGTAGCGCTCGCAGAACACCCGCTCGTCCCCGAAGGCCGCCTTCGCCTCGCGGCGCGCGGCTGCGAGCGCCTCCTCGAGCTCGCCGGCCTCGCGGACGACCCGCATCCCGCGTCCGCCGCCGCCGGCCGCGGCCTTGACGACGAGCGGGAAGCCGAGCTCGTCCGGCTCTCCGGTCGGCACAACCGGAACGCCTGCAGCCCGCGCGATGCGCTTCGCTTCGAGCTTGTCCCCGCCCGCGCGCAACGCCTCGGGCGGCGGTCCCACCCAGGTCAGCTCGGCCGCGCCCACGGCCTCTGCGAAGTCCGGGTTCTCCGCCAGGAACCCGTAGCCCGGATGGATCGCGTCGGCGCCCGTCTGCTTCGCGGCTCGGATGTGCTCCTCCGAGAAGAGGTAGCTCGCGATCTCGACGGTCTCGTCGGCGGAACGTGCGTGCAGTGAGCCCTTGTCGTCGGGAGCGACGACGGCGACGCTCGCGATCCCGAGCTCGCGGCAGGCGCGGAACACGCGCAGCGCAATCTCGCCGCGGTTCGCGACGACGAGCTTCCGGATCAGATCTTCTTCCCGGGGTTGAGGAGATTCAGCGGGTCAAAGGCGCGCTTGACCGCGCCGTGCAGCTCGAACGCCCGCGGGCCGAGCTGCCGGGCGAGCCAGTTGCGCTTCACGAACCCAACGCCGTGCTCGCCCGAGATCGTGCCGCCCAGCCGGAGTGCGAGCTCGAACAGCTCCTCGGAAAGACGCGGGGCCAGAGCGCTCTCACGCTCGTCGCCGGAGGCGAGCAGGAAGGTCGTGTGGAGGTTGCCGTCGCCCGCATGACCCCAGGAGCAGGCCGCCACGCCGAGCCTCCGGCCGATCTCGAGTGATTCCTCGATTCCCTCCGCAAGGCGGTCGAGCGGCACGGCGATGTCCTCGCTCGCCTTGCCTCCGCGCTGCGCGTCGACGACCAAGGCCACGCCGTCGCGCCAGCGCCAGAGCGCCGCGATCTCCTGCGCCGTCTTCGGCGTGTAGACGCCGAGTGCGTCCTCGCCGAACACGTCGAGCAGATCGGCGCGGACGCGGGCCGCCTCGTCGTGTGAGCCGTCGGCCTCCGCGAGCACGGCGAACGCGCCGTCCGGCACGTCGCCCGGGAACGTCGCGTGCGCGTAACGCATCGTCTCGGAGTCGAGATACTCGAGCGCCGCCGCCGGCAACCCGCTTCCGATCACCCGCTCGATCGCGGCACAGCCCGCACGCACGCCGTCGAAGAAGCCGACCACCGGCCACACCGCCTCAGGCGCGGGCGTGAGCCGCAGCCAGGCCGCCGTGATCACGCCGAGCGTGCCCTCGGACCCGATCAGGAGACTCTTGAGGTCGTAGCCGGCGACGTCCTTGCGCAGCGGCCCGCCGAGCTGGATCAGCTCGCCTGGTGGGACGACGGCTTCGAGCCCCATCACCCAGGCGCCGGTGACGCCGTACTTGAAGGCGTGCGGTCCGCCCGCGTTCGTGGAGATGTTGCCGCCGATCTGCGACTGCTCGGCCGCACCGGGATCCGGCGGGAAGAGCAGACCGCCCTCGCGAGCGATCCGTCGCAGCTCGCCCGTGCACAAGCCCGCTTCGACATGGATCCGCCAGAGCAGTGGGTCGAAGGACCGGACGCGGTCGAGGCGCTCGAGCGAGAGGACGAGACCCCCGTCGAGCGGCACCGCTCCGGCGGCGTAGCCGGTGCCGCCGCCGCGCGGAACGATCGGGACACTATGTCCGTAGCACCACGCCACCACCTCGGCTACCTCTTCGGCCGTCCGCGGGAGCGCAACCGCGTCGGCCTGACCGCGCAGACCGCGGGCCTCGGTCTGGTCGGAGAGGTAGGCGGCGCTCGCGGGGACGACCTCGGCGGCGACAGCCGCACGCAGATCACGCTCGACGGAAGCGACGGCGCTCATCCTGCAAGCGCACGCTCGAGTGCCTGCCGCCCGTCGCGCAGCACCGGCTCGCCGTGCGAGACGAGCACCATCTCGATCGGCAACTCGAGCAGCTGCTCGCGCAATGCGTTGCGGAGGTCGTCCTGCGTGAATCCGTCGAGATAGCGGAGCCAGGATTGTGGACAGAGGCGCAGCCCGGGCGGCCGGTCTCCGAGCAGGCGATCGCCCGGAACGAGCGCAGAGTGCTCGGCAATCCAGAACATCGTCTCACCTGCGCCTCGAATCACGATGGACTCGACGCCGCGCGGCAGGGCGCGCTGCGCGCGTGAGGTCGATGCGTCGTAGCGCTTCGCGAGCTCGTCGCGGCTACGGCGATGCCATTTCAGCGTGGTGAGGATCGCGACTCGCGCCTTCGAGCGGGCGAGCTCGTCGAGCGCCGCGTAATCGCCGTCCACGACGAGCGGGTCGACGAGGACGAGGGCCTGCTCGGCCTCGTAGGCGACGCTGCCCACGTCGCGCGGCCAGTCCGCCGGGGTGTCGCTGTCCTTCGGCGGCTGCCACTCAGGATGCGGTGCCGTCCAGCGCCACAGACCTCGAGCGAGCTCCTGCAGCTTCACGGTGCGGAGGGTAGATGATGCGCAGATGGAGCCTGTTCGCTGGGGCCTGATGTCCACGGCCCAGATCAACCTCGCGATCCTCGAAGGCGTGCGTCTGACCGAGCGCGCGGCGGTCATCGCCGTCGCCAGTCGTGATCAGGGCCGTGCCGACGCGTATGCCCGCGAGCACGGGATCGAGCGTGCGCTCGGGACCTACGAGGCGCTGCTCGCAGATCCCGACGTCGAGGTCGTCTACATCTCGCTCCCCAACTCGCTCCACGTCGAGTGGTCGATCCGTGCGCTCGAAGCCGGGAAGCACGTCCTCTGCGAGAAACCTCTCGATAGGCGCCCGGATGCCGTCGAGCGCGCGTTCGACGCGGCCGACCAGGCGGGCCGCCTGCTGATGGAGGCGTTCATGTATCGCCATCACCCGCAGACCCGCAAGGTCGCCGACCTCGTCGCCGACGGCGCGATCGGCCGGCTGCGCCAACTGCGGTCGTCGTTCTCGTTCACGCTCGCCGACCTCGCGGACGTCCGCATGCTCCCGGAGCTCGACGGCGGGGCGCTGATGGATCTCGGCTGCTATTGCATCAGCATGCAGCGCCTGCTGGCCGGCGAGCCCGAACTCGTCTTCGGGCGGCAGCGCACCGGCTCGACGGGCGTCGACCTCGGCTTCACGGCCGTCGTCCAGTTCGGCTCAGACGTTTTCGGCGAATTCAACTGCGGCTTCGACCTGCCCGAGACGAACGGGCTCGAGGCAATCGGCTCGAGCGGCATCGTGATCGTGCCGGACCCGGTCCGCTGCCGCGATCCCCACGTCGAGCTCAACGGCGAGCGGATCGACGTCGAGGACGTCGACCGCTACCGGCTCCAGGTCGAGAACTTCAGCGACGCCGTCCGGGGCGAGGCCGAGCCGCTGCTCGGCCGCGCCGACGCGCTCGGCCAGGCGAGGACGATCGAAGCGCTTTATCGCTCGGCGGCGACGGGCGCGGCCGAACCTTCTTGACGAGCTTGGGCCCGTTGGTGTTAGGTCCATGGCGCTTGTCCGTCTCTGTGCAATCTAGGAGGAGCCATGTCCGGTAGGACGCAAACGCGTCGACCGTGGCGGGCTTCGCGGAATCCAGTGCTTCGCGCTGCGCTCTTAGGCGTAACCGTCGCGCTTTTGCTCGCGTTGCCTGCTTCGGGATACGGGAAGACAGACGCGCGCAGCAGCGCGAAGAAGAGCCAGCTCGAGGTGTTCTCGTGGTGGACGGGCGGCGGCGAGGCCCATGGCCTGCAGGCGCTCATCAAGATCTGGAACAAGCAGCATCCGGGCACGCCGTTCAAGAACGAGACCGTCGCCGGCGGCGCGGGCTCGAACGCAAAGGCGGTTCTCGCCCAGCGTACTTCATCTACAAGAAGTACGGCTTCAACAAGATCATGCCCGCGCAGCTGATCAAGCAGATCACCTACAAGGGCCACCTCTACTCGGTGCCGGTGAACATCCACCGCGCCAACATCCTCTGGTACAACCCGGCCACTCTGCGCAAAGCCGAGATCTCGGGCGCGCCGAAGTCGTGGAGCGAATTCATCTCCGACCTGAAGAAGGCGAAGGACGCGAAGTTGATCCCGCTGGCGGTCGGCGAGCAGTGGACGCAGAAGCACCTGCTCGAGACGGTCATGATCGCCACGCTCGGACCGAGCGGCTGGGCCTCGCTCTGGAAGAAGGGTGGAAACTGGAACGGTGCCGGCGTCAAGACGGCGCTCAATCGCTACAAGGAGCTGCTGGCCTACACGAACTCGGACAGCGCGTCGCTGACGTGGCAGGATGCGTCGAAGCTCGTCGCCGACGGCAAGGCCGCGTTCAACATCATGGGCGACTGGGCCGACGGCTACTTCCGGGTCGATCTGAAGAAGAAGCCGAGCTCGGGTTACAACTGGGCAGCCGTGCCGGGCACGAACGGCGTCTACGACTGGCTGTCCGATAGCTTCACGCTCGCCAAGGGCGCACCGCATCGCGCCGCTGCAGTCCAGTGGCTGGGGTTCCTCGGCAGCAAGAAGGCGCAGGACACGTTCAACCCGCTCAAGGGCTCGATCCCGGCGCGGAAGGATGCGAATCCGAAGCTGTACGACACCTACCTCAAGTGGGCGCTCAAACAGTGGAAGTCGGACAAGCTCGCAGGATCGCTGACGCACGGCGTCGTCGCGAGCAACGCGTGGAACACCGACATCGACACGGCGCTCGGGCTGTTCCTGCAGAACAAGAACGTCGGGAACTTCCAGTCTGCGCTCGTCTCCGCTGCGAAGAAGCGCTCAGGGACGTAACAGCCGGCCAGGCCGTAAGTGAAACGCGCTCGAAGGTGGGGACCAGGGTTACTCCTGGTCTCCCCTTCGATCATTCTGATCGGGATCTTCGTCTACGGCCTGATCGGCTGGAACGTCAAGGTCTCGCTCAGCAACTGGCGTGAGGCGCAGCACACCACCAAGTGGGCGGGGCTAGCTGCCTACCGAGACCTCAGGCACGACGCGGCCTGGACCGAGAACGTCCACCACATCCTTCTCTTCACGGCGACGTTCATCATCGGCGCGCTGCTCGTCGGGCTGACGCTCGCGTTCCTGCTCGAGAAAGGCGTCCGCGGCGAAGGTTTCTTCCGCTCCATCTACCTGTTCCCGATGGCGATCTCCTTCATTGCCGCGGGCGTCGTCTGGCGGTGGCTGATGAATCCCGCGCCTGGAGACCGCGCCTCCGGCCTGAACGTCGTCTTCGACAAGCTGGGGCTGGGGTTCCTGGGCCACCAGCAGTGGTATCTCGATCAGCGCACGGGCATGGCCGCGATGGCGATGCCTGCCGTCTGGGCCCTCGGCGGCTACATCATGGCGCTCTACCTGGCGGGGTTCCGCGGCGTCCCGGAGGAGCTCCGCGAAGCGGCGCGCATGGACGGCGCCTCGGAGCTGCGCGTCTACCGGCACGTCGTCTTCCCGCATCTGCGCCCGGTGACGCTCGGAGCGCTGATCATCCTCGGCCACATCTCGATCAAGGTCTTCGACCTGATCGTCGCCATCGGCGGCAAGCAGCTCATCACCCAGGTACCCGCCGTCTACATGTGGATCCTGATCTACGACGCGCGGGACTACGCGAAGGGCGCCGCGATCGCGACGCTCCTGCTGATCGGGATCTCGATCCTGATCGTCCCCTACCTCATCTACACCGTTCGATCGGAGCGGCGAACATGAGCACCGCGTCCGCCGTTCCTCCTGCTCCTCTCCCCGTCGAGCCCGCCTCCTGGTGGAGACGAACGCGGGGGTCCCGTGCCCAGCCGCTGAAGTACGCCGGGCTGCTGATCTTCGGCGTGCTCATTCTCATGCCCGTCTACGTCCTCATCGTGACGAGCTTCAAAGGCATCGCCGAGACCGACGTGAGCCATGCGTGGACGCTGCCGCACGTCTGGACGGTGGCGGCGTGGCACACGGCCTGGAACGACCTCTCGCCGAGCCTTGCGAACAGCTTCAAGCTGGCGATTCCCGCGACGATCATCTCAACCGTTCTCGGGTCGCTGAACGGGTTCGTGCTCTCGAAGTGGCGCTTCCCAGGCGCGGACCTCGTGTTCACGTTCTTCCTGTTCGGGATGTTCATCCCCTACCAGGCGGTGATGATCCCGCTGACGCAGCTCTTCGAGGACGTGAACTTCCCGGCCGGCATCCCGCGGCTCGTGTTCGCGCACATCGTGTACGGCATTCCGATCACTGCGCTGATCTTCCGCAGCTACTACGCGACCATTCCGGAGGAGCTGATGGAGGCGGCGCGCATGGACCGTGCGGGGATGCTGAGGACCTACTGGTCGGTCATCCTGCCGCTCTCGGCTCCGGCTTTCGTGGTCGCCCTGATCTGGCAGTTCACCTCGATCTGGAACGACTTCCTCTTCGCCGTCTTCCTCATCAACGACCCGGCCTCCTGGCCGGTGACGGTCGCGCTGAACAACGAGGCCGGCTCGCTGGTGACGCCGTACAACGTCTCGATGGCCGGTGCCCTGCTCGCGTCGCTGCCCACGCTCGTCGTCTACATCCTGCTCGGCCGCTACTTCGTGCGCGGCCTGCTGGCCGGGTCTCTGAAAGGCTGACGTAGCAATGGCAGAGATCGTCACGAAGGAACTGACGAAGCGCTACCCGAACGGCGTCGAGGCCGTGAAGGCCCTCTCGCTCGAGATCCGCGAGGGCGAGCTGCTCGTCCTCGTCGGGCCGTCGGGCTGCGGCAAGACGACGGCGCTGCGCATGATCGCCGGCCTCGAGGAGATCTCGTCCGGCGACCTGTACATCGGCGGGCGGCGGATGAACGACGTCCCGGAGAAGGATCGCGACATCGCCATGGTCTTCCAGAGCTACGCGCTCTACCCGCACATGACCGTCGCGCAGAACATCGGCTTCAGCCTCCGTCTGTCGGGAGTGCCCAAACGCGAGCTCAGGCAGCGCGTCAAGGAGACCGCGCGCCTGCTCGCGATCGAGAACCTGCTCGACCGCCGCCCGAAGCAGCTAAGCGGCGGGCAGCGCCAGAGAGTGGCGATGGGTCGCGCGATCATCCGCCAGCCGCAGGCGTTCCTCATGGACGAGCCGCTCTCGAATCTCGACGCGAAGCTCCGCGTGGCGATGCGCGGGGAGATCGACTCGCTCCAGAAGCGGCTCGGCGTGACGACCGTGTACGTCACGCACGACCAGGTCGAGGCGATGACGATGGGTGACCGCGTGGCCGTGCTCCTCGACGGCGTTCTCCAGCAGGTGGACACGCCGACGGACGTCTACGACCGGCCGGCGAACCTCTTCGTGGCGGGCTTCATCGGCTCGCCGCCGATGAATCTCGCGCAGACGACGGTCGAGGGCGGCGAGGACGGCCTAGCGATCAGGTTCGGCGAGCACGCGATTCCGGTCCCGCGTGACCTGGCGTCCGAGCGCGGGCTCGATGCATGGGTCGGCAAGGCCGTCATCGTCGGCATCCGGCCGGAGGACGTCGAGGGGACAGGCCGCAACGGCGGCGGTGGCGACAGGAAGGCGACCCTGCCCGCCAAGATCGAACGCGTCGAAGCGCTCGGAGCGAGCCTGCTCGGCTACTTCAGGGTCGATGTCGAGGCGCCGAAGGGAGGCGGGGTCGCCGCCGCCGTAGCCGACGAAGAGCTCGAAGATGCGCCGCTGATCGGCGCCTCCGGCACGTTGTTCTGCGCCACGTTCGAGCCTCGCTCCGCCATCCGGGTCGGTGATTCCGTCGAGGTCGTGATCGACGCCGACCGGCTGCACTTCTTCGACCCGGAAACGGAGACGGCTCTCTCACGCTAGTCCGTGGCCGTCTGGGCGCCGGGCCGCGTCAGTCCGCTCTCGTACGCGAAGATCACCGCCTGGACGCGGTCGCGCAGACGAAGCTTCATCAGGATGCGCTTCACGTGCGTCTTCACGGTCGATTCCTCGATCACGAGGGCCGCCGCGATCTCGCCGTTCGAGAGCCCACCGGCGACGAGCTCGAGCACCTCGCGCTCGCGCGGGGTCAGCTCCTTCAGCCGCTCGCTCGACGAGGTGTCAGGCGCCGGTTGCCGTGCCATGCGCTCGACGACCCGACGCGTGACCGAGGGCGACAGCAGCGAGTCGCCGGCGGCGACGGTCTGGAGACCGCCGATCAGCTCCTCCGGGCTCGTGCGCTTGAGCAGGAAGCCTGAAGCGCCGGCCCTGAGCGCGCCGAAGATGTAGTCGTCCTGCTCGAAGGTCGTGAGGATCACGACCTTCGCTTCCGGCCGGGCGGCGAGGACTTCGCGCGTGGCCGAGATGCCGTCGAGGTTGGGCATGCGGACGTCCATCAGGACGACGTCCGGTCCCAGCTCGTGCACCCGCTGGACCGCAGCACGTCCGTCGCCCGCCTCGCCGACGACCTCGATCGTCTCGTCGCTGGAGAGCACGGAACGAAGTCCGGCCCGCATGAGGTCGTCGTCGTCGACCAGCAGGACGCGCACGGGGGTCACGGCTGCACTCCGTCGCCGCCGCCGTAGGGGAGGCGCGCCCGGACGCGGAAGAGGCCGTCGCTCGCGCCCGCCTCGAGACTGCCGCCGAGCAGCGACGCGCGCTCTCGCATGCCGACGATTCCGTGTCCTCCTCCGTGAACGGCTCCGTCGGGCCGCGCGGCGTTCGTCACGGTGATCTCCACCGCGCTCGGGCCGAACGCGACGTCTACGGCCGCGCTGCCGCGCCCGTGCCGGGCAGCATTCGTGAGCGCCTCCTGGAGAATGCGGTAGGCGGCCTGGTCGACTCCCGGGGCGAGCGGCCGTCGCGATCCCTCGACCTTGACGGTCACCGCGAGGCCCGAGGCTCGGTAGCGCTCCGCGAGCGCTTCGAGTGCAGCGAGACCGGGCGGCAGTTCGACCCCCGTCGCCGCACCGTTCTCCCGCAGCGCTCGGACGAGCTGGTCGATCTCGCCGAGCGTGTCGCGAGCGACCTCCTCGATCGTCGCGAGCGCTTCGCGGGAGCGTTCGGGATCCTGCTCCTGCAGGAGGCGCGCCGCGCCGGCCTGGACGAGAATCACGTTGATCGCATGGCCCGCAGAGTCGTGCAGGTCGCGCGCGATGCGGGTGCGCTCCTCGGCGGCGGCCAGTCGCCGCTCGCGCTCGGCCTCGCGCTCGGCACGTAGCGCCCGCTCCTCGAGCTCGGCCAGCCGCTCGCGCCGCAACCGCGCCCGGTCCCCGGCGAACCAGGCCGCGGCCCACACGACGGCGCCGAGGAGAAGCTCGGGCGCGAACTCGCCCAGGATGAGGTGCGGCCCGAGCAAGACGACGAGGCTGGTGAGGAGAGCCGCCGTCCAGACGCGCGGACGCGTCTCGTCACGGTTCTCGGCAAACGAGTAAAGGGCGATGGCGAACGCGATGGGCGGTCCGAGGCCGTACCGGAACCCGTAGAGCGCGGACGTCGCCGCGGTCACGAGGACGAAGACGGGAAGCGGCGCGAGCCGGCGCGCCGCGAGGGGCCAGGAAGCAAGTGCCGCCAAGAGTCCGCCGAGCACGTCGAGCTCACGGTCGGCGCGATCGAACCCGGCGTGGGAGATCACCCCCAGCGAGAAGGCGAAGACCGCGGCGGCGAGGACCGCGTCGAGCAGGAGCTGTCTACGCCGCACAGCACGCACGTTCTTAGGGAAGGTACCCGCGCGAAGGTCCCGCGGAGTCGCCCCGGGGGAGGATTCATGTCCCCCCATGGGAGGACACGGAAGTTCCTCCCCTGGGGCGTTGTGGGCGCACGTGCCGCGGCCGTACCGTGGTTGCATGAATACTTTTCAGAACCTCGCGACGTTGTCTGCCCACTCGGGCTGGCACCATGACGGCGGCTGGTGGCTCCCGTTCGGGCTGCTGTGGCTCGTCCTCTTCGCGGCGGCGATCTGGTTCGTGGTCCGGAACGTCAAGTCCCGCCAAACCTCGGCAACGGACATCCTGGCCGAGCGGTATGCGCGCGGCGAGCTCAGCAGCGAGGAGTACCGAGATCGTCTGGAGGAGCTGAGAAGGCACCGGTGAGCGACTTCGTGATCGAGACTCGCGAGCTCGGCAAGCGCTACGGCGAGCGCATCGTCGCCGTCGATCGATTGGCGATGCGCGTTCGCCGCGGCGAGGTCTACGGCTTCCTTGGCCCCAACGGCGTACGCCCGATTTCCGAACAGGACCCCGGCCCGAGGCCTTCTGCGGGAGCTAGCCGCGATTCAGCCGCGGTCGCCAAGGTGTTGTCTTCAGGGGCAACAAGCGGACTCTCGACTGACGTTGGGTGGCGTTGGGTGAGGGCAACGGTTTGTCGCTAGTTCAAGCCGTTTTGCCGATCTACGGGACTTCTTGGACCGCTGGGGCTGCGTTACCTACGAAGTTAACGATGACGTGATCGAGGTCATCGTCCTCGGCGCTCCTGGAGTGCGGCAGGGGCGCCGCGAGTTCCATCTCTACCTCGAGACCTGGCGAGCACATCACCCGGGGCCGGAGCTGGATCTCCTCGACTGATCCGCCTAAATCGCGCTTGACGCCCAAACGCGCTTCCCCATCGACGTGCCTCTGTTCCCGCGCACACTCCATCTTCCCTATAGGAGGTAGCCGGCTCTTGATTGCCGCCGAAGAGCTGGAAGGCGACACAGCACCTGAAGCCCCGCTTCGGAGAGCGGGGTTGGGCTGGCCTCTCGCTCCGCCTTCTGGCGGTCGAGTGGGCGGCTGGTTTGCCTCTTTTGGCACGCTCACGTCGGTGGGCAGGGCTAGGGTCCGGGGATGGTTCCGGCCGTGGGAGGTGTGAAGCCGAAGCTGCGGGGTGTGTTTCACGAGCTCGGCTTCTATGCGGCGATCGTGCTGGGGGTGCCGCTCGTTTGGACGGCGGAAGATGGGCGGGCGCGGCTGGCCGCGGTCGTGTTCGTGGGCTGCCTCGCCGCCTGCTTCGGCGCGAGCGCGCTGTATCACCGGCCGACCTGGACGCCACGGGTTCGAGCGTGGCTGGCGCGACTCGATCATGCCGGTGTCTATCTGCTGATCGCCGGGACGTACGTGCCGTTTGGCTTGCTCGTGATGTCGCCGGGGTGGGCGGTGCCGGTGCTGTCGGTTGTCTGGAGCGGCGCGCTGGCGGCGATCGTGTTGAAGCTCTTCTGGGTTCGTGCTCCGAAGTGGCTCTCGGCTGCGATCGGTCTCTTGCTGGGATGGGTTGGTGCCGTTGCGTTCTCGCAGCTGCTGAAGGTCGAGTTTGTCGGGGTCTTGCTGGTGGTGGCGGGGGGGCTTCTGTACTCCGCGGGCGCGGTTGTCTATGCACGGCGACGTCCAGACCCTGCGCCGCAGGTGTTCGGCTACCACGAGCTGTTCCACGTGTTCACGCTCGGCGCCGCCGGCTGCCAGTTCGCTGCGGTCGCGTTCTACGTCCTCCCTCGCGCCTGACCGAGACGCGGTCGACGCGCGATCGCGTCCGTTCCCGTTCGCTGC